>WFLX010076686.1_pt1 | contig 11241 bp, 8 predicted proteins | sample 4967041 | NCBI WGS metagenome assembly WFLX01 (sample SAMN12857096, study PRJNA449069) | gut metagenome | isolation source: stool from male and female vole | host: Microtus ochrogaster | place: USA:Florida | collected 2017 | reverse complement strand
AAGACAGGCGCTTATGTCTTCAAAGAGGAGATGGTGCCCAACGAGGCTGTACAGGCAGCTCTCAAATAAGACCGAATTTTTCATAACTGTTATAAAGAGGGTGTGTCTGATATATTTAGACATACCCTCTTCTTATTCTTACCCACAAAATATTAAATCTCAATAGGGTATGCTCACGACTTTATCTTCCATTCATTCCCTCGGATTTTTCAGAACTACGGCTATAGCCCCCGTTGTGGCTCTCGCTGACCCGGACACGAATGCTGAAAATATTATTCAGGCCATCAAGGAGGCGCCAGTAAGCGACCTCTATGTTTTCCCTGAACTTTCCATAACCGGCTATACGTGTGGCGACCTGTTCAATCAATCAGTATTGCTCGACGCTGCTGAAAGAGCCATAGGTAAGATTTTAGAATTTTCCAAGTCAGTTGATGCCCTTATCGTGATTGGAGCACCGGTCAGAAACGGTGCCCACCTTTACAATTGTGCCGTGGCGGTTGAAGGCGGGGAGATAAGGGCTATCGTGCCGAAGACCCACATCCCGAATTACAACGAGTTTTATGAGAAGCGCTGGTTTGACACCCCCTATTCTGCTGATGCAGCCGTCGCGGAAAAATTCAATAATCAGATAATCTGCCATAAGGGAGTAAGGATAGGTATGGAAATCTGTGAGGATCTGTGGGTGCCGGAGCCTCCGTCGGGGCGTCTCTCAAAACTTGGTGCGGAGATAATCGTCAACTTGTCGGCTTCAAATGAAGTGCTTGGCAAACATCGTTATCTTCTCGACTTGATCAAACATCAGTCGGCGCGGTGTCGTTGCGGATACATCTACGCGTCAGCAGGAACGGGTGAATCCTCCACTGATCTTGTATTTGCCGGCAATGCCATTATCGCGGAAGATGGTACTATCCTTGCTGAGTCTCCGAGGTTTAAGCGTGGGCTAATATCTGCGACAGCGGATATAGACGTGGAGAAATTAAGAAATGACCGACGAAAATTCAATTCCTTTGCAGAAGATATGTCTTCAGGTGGAATTACAGAAAATCTCCTTAGTAGCTTGCCTTCGAATGAAAAATCCATACAGATAGATGAGGTAAAGGGTGAGAAAATATCACCGCAAATACTACGACCCGTTGACGGACATCCTTTTGTGCCGGCCGACAAAACGCATAAGGATGAGAATTGCAGCGAGATCATAGAGATACAATGCTGGGGACTTCGGCAACGTCTTGAGGCCATCAGGTGCCGGAAGATAGTGGTGGGCATCTCCGGAGGTCTTGACTCTACATTAGCACTCCTTGTGGCCGTGCGGACATTTGATAATATGGGTCTTGACCGCAAGGGAATTTACGGTATTACCATGCCGGGACTGGCCACGACCAACCGCACTCACGACAATGCCTGGAAGCTTATGGAACTGCTTGGCGTCACTGCGTTGGAGATTCCGATTGGCAAGGCAGTGGCGCAACACTTTGAAGACATATCTCATGACGAGTCTGTGCATGACGCCACCTACGAGAACAGCCAAGCTCGAGAGCGTACACAAATACTGATGGACTATGCCAATAAGACCGGAGGCATCGTGTTAGGCACCGGAGATTTGTCGGAACTTGCGCTTGGATGGGCTACTTATAATGGCGACCACATGTCGATGTATGGCATCAATGCCTCCATCCCCAAGACACTTGTGAAGCATCTTGTGGGATGGTTTGCAGAAAGAGCGGAGAATGAGGATCTCAAAAAGGTGCTTGAAGATATCATCGACACACCGATTAGTCCGGAACTCGTTCCTGCCGACAATGAAGAAGAGATTGCGCAGAAGACCGAAGAGTTGGTGGGTCCCTATGAGTTGCATGACTTCTTCCTATATCACACCTTACGCAACGGCTTTTCACCCAATAAGATATATAATCTTGCCGTAAAGGCGTTTGAAAACGAGTATTCACCGGAGATTATTCTTAAATGGATGAATAACTTCTATCATCGCTTTTTCACTCAGCAGTTCAAACGGAGCTGTATGCCTGACGGTCCGAAAGTGGGTAGTGTCTGTCTGTCTCCTCGTGGTGACTGGAGAATGCCCTCCGACGCACTTTCCTCTCTTTGGAAAAGAGACATTCCCAAATAGGAGCCTTCAAGGCTACAATTTTTGCAGGATAGGCTCTGAAATGANTTCCATTTTGAAATTTTTTGATTATATTNGTCTATTGNATCGGCNACGAAAGTGCAGATAACAACAATAGATAAATAAGACATCATGNAAGAGGAAGTCAAAAGAGCAGNGGAAGTGCTTTCAANAGGNGGCATAATCNTNTATCCCACAGATACGATATGGGGGATAGGGTGCGATGCCACGAATGCGGAGGCAGTGGCGCGTATATACGCCCTTAAGCAGCGTTCCGACTCCAAATCAATGCTGGCCTTAGTGTCTGACATAGCGATGCTTGAACGTTGGGTAGATGTCATCCCGGAGGCGGCTGAGATGTTGATAGACGTTGCAGTCGACCCGCTGACAATTATCTATGATCATCCGCGCGGAGTCGCCGCTAATCTTGTGGCTGAAGACGGTTCTTTAGGTATTCGGATTTCTCGAGATCCCTTCTGCCAACGACTCTGCCGACGCTTGAAAAAACCGGTGGTGTCAACCAGCGCCAATATTTCCGGACAAAAAGCACCGGCAGTATTCAAGGATATAGATCCTGAAATAATCGAGAAGGTGGACTATGTAGTTGGCTTGAGACATGATGAGCAACACAATTTGAATAAGCCCAGTGAGATTATTAAAGTAACCGACAGCGGGGTAATCAAAGTGATAAGATGAGAGGCAAACTGGTAAGCATAACTCGTCAAAGACTGAAGTATATCTTTGCAGACTGGGCATCCACGATGTTCGGGTGGCTTATCTTCAATATCATCCGCTATTCAATCATCGGAATAGGTATCGACCAAGTGCCTTTAATCGATTATTTATGCTCCACAACTTTGGTAATCGAACAGATAGTAATCCCCTTGGTGACATTGGGGGTATTCTGGCTCTCCGGTTTTTATAATCACCCCTTTGACAAGTCGAGATTGGATGAACTGTCAGTGACAGCATTTTCATCGGCCTTCAACACGGTATGGATATATCTTGCTCTGCTTATCAACGACCAGATCTACGGCAGGGCCAAAGGCTATGAATTAGTGATAGTTCTCTTTCTCTGCCTCTTTACATTCACATATATCTGCCGGCTTCTTATTACCAATCATGCCGTAAAGCACTTCAGCGATTCCCGCTGGGGCTTCAACACCATTATGGTGGGTGACACAGACTCGGCTATTGAGATAGCAGACAGACTGCGTAATTCTCAGACCAAATTAGGGTATAATGTAATAGCCCACTTGCCGATAGCCGGTGAGAAATCATCCACTCGCACGCATGCCACTATAGATGAAGCCAAACTGGAGAAGATGTGTCGCTCAGGTCAGATAGATCAGATCATTCTGGCCATGGAGACTCAGGATCAGGATAAATTATTGGGTCTTATCTATAAATTAGTACCCTATAACGTGCCGGTGCGTCTGGCTCCTACCCTACTATCTTTATTGAGCAGTAAGATAAGGCTTAACGATGTATATGCCGAACCCTTTGTAGATATCACCTCACCGGCTGTGTCGGAATTTACCAAGAATTTCAAGCGTACAATGGATGTAATATTGTCAGCATTGGCCTTGGTAATCCTCTCGCCCGTGATGGGAGTCTTCGCGCTCGCAGTAAAAAGCACTTCCAAGGGACCGGTGCTCTACAAGCAGGAGCGCATAGGGTATCATCAAAAACCATTTAAGATTTTAAAATTTCGGAGTATGCGCACTGATGCGGAAGCAGCCGGACCTCAACTCAGCAGCGATGATGACGCGCGTATCACTCCGATAGGACACACGATGCGAAAATATCGGATTGACGAACTGCCTCAATTCTGGAATATACTTAAAGGAGATATGTCGCTTGTCGGCCCGCGTCCGGAAAGAGAGTTCTACATACGCCAGCTTGTGGAAAAAATTCCCTACTACACATTGCTGCATCAGGTGCGTCCCGGACTGACCTCATGGGGAATGGTGAAATACGGCTATGCCAAGACCATTGATGAGATGATCAAGCGTTCACAGTTTGATATAATATACCTCTCCAACATGTCTATTTCGATGGATGTGAAGATTATGCTTCACACCATCAATACGGTAATCTCCGGAAAGGGAGTTTAGAGGATAATTTCAGGGACAGACAGAAAGACAGGTATAAAACAGAGTTGGTACAGAAGGATAACGAATAACAAGGTGATATGGCATATCAGGAGACACATAACAGATTTACAGACGCATGGATGAAGGTTGTGCTTTGGCGCGAGCATCATATCAAGGAGAGCACCTTCATGGTGTTTCTTGCTTTGCTTGTGGGTCTGATATGCGGATTTGCCGCCCAACTTCTCAAGACCCTTATTCACCTGATTTCCGGTGCATTGACAGCACATCTCAGTGAGACTCATGCCAACTGGATATATCTTGCCTATCCCTTTATCGGCATTATCATTGTGACCCTCTTTGTGAGATATATCGTAAAGGATAACATCTCACACGGCGTGACACGAGTGCTCTTTGCCATCTCTCAGCGCAAGTCACGCCTGAAGAAGAAAAACATGTATGCCTCGCTGGTGGCCTCTTCTATCACCATAGGCTTCGGCGGTTCAGTCGGTGCCGAGGGTCCGATAGTCTTCACGGGCGCAGCGATCGGAAGTAATATTGGCCAGGCATTCAGAATGTCGCCCAAAATTCTCATGATATTGGTGGGTTGCGGCGCTGCCGCCGGTATAGCCGGTATCTTCCGTGCACCCATCGCCGGTATGCTATTCACTCTTGAGGTGTTGATGATAGACTTCACCGGAGCTACAGTCATGCCTCTGCTTATCAGCTCTATCACGGGAGCAACTGTAGCCTATATCCTTGAGGGTTATAATGCGGAGTTCTTCTTTTCTCAGAGCGAACCCTTCTTCACGAGCAAAATACCGTATACTATCCTGCTCGGCATAGCCTGTGGATTTATCTCCTTATATTTCACACGCATGATGTTTGCCATGGAGGGATTGTTCGGAAAACTCAGACATCCGTATATCAAGATACCGGTGGGTGGCTTCATCCTGGCGGCACTGATCTTTCTCTTTCCGCCTCTTTATGGTGAGGGATATGGCGCAATCAACAATCTTCTGGAGGGCAACAATGCCTCTATTGTAGATGGCACATTCTTCTATCTTGACAGAAATTCGGTATGGTTTATCGCGATATATATCGGTGCCATCATCCTGACAAAAGTATTTGCGACGAGCGCCACAAACGGTGCCGGAGGAGTGGGCGGCACATTTGCGCCGTCTCTTTTCGTAGGCGCAATGACCGGATTTCTTTTCGCCTACTGCCTGAATAATCTGGATCTTGGCATACAATTGAGCAACAAGAACTTCGCTCTTATGGGGATGGCAGGAGTGATGAGCGGAGTGATGCACGCGCCGCTTATGGCCATCTTCCTCACTGCGGAGATGACCGGCGGATACAATCTGTTCCTTCCGCTTCTTATAGTCTCCACGCTTTCTTATATGACTATAAGGATATTCGCAGCCTTNCANTANCTATTCAATGCGNCTGGCGAAGNAGGNAGAACTNATGANCAATGAAAAAGATCAGGCTGTGCTGNCACTTCTTAAGNTTGATAATCTGATAGAGAAAGACTGCACACCGGTGAAGCCGGAAATGACGCTTAAAGATATGGTGAGCATCATCTCCAAATCAAGTCGCAATATCTTCCCCGTGATAGATGACTCCGGCACACTGAAGGGTATAGTCTTGCTTGATGACATACGCAACATAATGTTTCGATCGGACCTCTATCGCAAGATGACCGTAAGCCGGTTTATGGCAATGCCTCCCGCAAAGATTGACATCCACGACTCGATGGACCACGTGATGAAGACGTTTGATAAGACAAATGCCTGGAACCTTCCGGTGGTAGACAATGGCAAATACGTGGGCTTCGTCTCCAAATCCAAGATATTTAATTCTTACCGAAGAGTGTTGAGACACTATTCGGATGATTGAACCACAATATGACAAAAGAAGAATTTAAGATAGTATTTTTCGGCACTCCCGAATTTGCCGTAACGAGCCTTGACAAGCTTGTCAGCAATGATTACAATATTTCTGCAGTGGTGACGATGCCTGACAAAATAGCAGGCAGAGGTCATAAACTGATAGAAAGCGACGTTAAGCGGTATGCCAAAGAGAAAGGACTCCGTATACTCCAACCCGAGAAACTTAAAAATCCGGAGTTTGTAGAAACGTTGCGAGAGATTGACGCTGATCTTTTTATTGTGATTGCATTTCGGATGCTTCCGGAGGTGGTTTGGCTGATGCCGCGCTTGGGCACATTTAATCTGCACGCCTCCTTATTGCCCAAATATAGAGGAGCAGCCCCAATCAATCATGCTGTGATGAATGGTGAGACGGAAACGGGTATCACTACTTTCTTCCTTCGCCATGAGATAGACACCGGTGATATCATAATGCAGCAATCCATAGATATTGATGAGGATGAGAACGTAGGGTCAGTACACGACCGTCTGATGGAGATAGGTGCGGATGCCGTGCTGAAGACTGTGGATGATATCATCAAAGGCTCACTGCAGACTCGCCCTCAGCCGGAAGGTACATTTACTCCTGCTCCGAAAATTTTTAAAGACACATGCAAGATAAATTGGCACCGTCCGGCCAAAGATATTCATAATCACGTAAGAGGACTGTCTCCCTATCCGGCTGCATGGACCGAAATGGTTAGCGAGGATGGACATCGTGCCGACCTGAAGATATTTGCAACTGCATACAGAATTTTACCGGAAATGGAAAAGCTTCTTCCCGGAGAGATAAAGATAGAGAAGGGAAGAATGTTTGTGGGTACCGGTGACAGACCGATTGAAATATTATCGCTGCAGCCGGCCGGTAAAAAACGAATGGACACGAGTGCGTTCACGCTCGGTTATCATCCTGTCAAAATGGAATGACATGAGTGAGACAGACACTATACGCTATACCTCAGCGAAGAGAATTGTCAGTACTCTTCTTGACATTGTCTCCGGTCATGGAGTAAAGGAGGCAGTATGCTCTCCGGGGTCGCGCAATATTCCGTTATTGATTGGTATTCACGGCAGTGATATTGATTACAGGATGGTGACTGATGAGCGTTCTGCTGCTTTTATCGCTCTTGGAGTGTCGATTACCTCCAATCGTCCGGTGATGCTGATATGCACGTCGGGCACGGCACTTCTCAATTATGCCCCGGCTGTGGCAGAAGCCTTTTATCAAGGTAGGCCACTGATTGTGGTCAGTGCTGACCGTCCGGAGGAATGGATTGACCAGGATGACTCGCAGACTATCCGGCAGACCGGTGCTCTCAGGAATATCGTGAAGAAATATTACGATATCAGCGACAGAGATATCGACGGTGCTGATGGTGTATGGTATGCAGAAAGGATATTCAATGACGCCATGCTTACGGCTTTGGCAGACAAGAAAGGACCGGTGCATATCAACATAAGGATGGCTGCGCCGCTTGAAAAGAGTGTGCCCCGCGATACTTTCTCCCCATCACGCCTTATTGAGTCTGTTCCGGTATTGACAGAACCGGACCGCAAGACAATAAAGCGTCTTGCCGAGATAGCAGTTGACCGCCGCATAATGCTCGTAGCGGGCTTTATGCTCCCCGATGCGCGAACCAACACAGCAGTCAATAAATTCAGGCAACATGGCAACGTCGTGGTGATGGCGGAAACAATCTCCAACCTGCATCTCCCCGCACAAGATTATGTCATAGACACCCTCCTACATAATAACAACCCTGAGTATCCGGAACTTATAATATCAATCGGAGGAGCTCTGGTATCGCGGATGCTTAAAGAGTATCTTCGAGGCATACCGGACAAAACCAACCTTCTTCATTGGAGTGTCGGCTACAACCACACGACGGTGGATTGCTTTAAATCGTTGACCTCCACAATAGAGTGTCATCCGGGACTATTCATCTCGCGCTTAAGCGCAGAAATGGCTCATATTCTCCGTAAGAGGGGCAAACAATCGCTGCAAAATGATTATTCCGAGAATGTCAACGAGAGGCGGCTACGTGCTATGGAGAGCATAGACCGAGACACTGATGAGCTGGGATGGTCGGAAGCGCGAGCCTTCAAATACTTGATGTCATCACTCCCGGCAAAGGATAACGTATGCATCTCCAACGGCACACCCATACGCTATGCTCAGTTATTCACCCGGAGTCTGCAGCACGCTCAATTCTGCAATCGCGGTGTCTCAGGCATCGACGGAAGCACCTCAACGGCTGTTGGTTGCTCTTTAGGTTTTAAGGGTCGGACCTGGCTCATCTCCGGAGATATGTCATTGTCATACGATATCAACGGCCTTCATGCAGCTCTTTGCAATAAAGCAAATCTCAATGTCATTGTCATATCCAATGGGGGCGGTGGCATCTTCAGGTATATCAAGTCATCAAGAGATCTTGAGATTAGAGATGAGATATTATGTCGCAATGACGGACCGGATATAAGAAAATTAGCCGACCTATATTCATTTGAATATTATATGGCAGATAATTTGGCGGATTTGCAGTCGAATATCGATAGGATGAAAAATTCAGCCGAAAGATCGATGCTTGAAGTTAAGGTAAACGCCATGCAGAGTGCGGAGATATTACGCAGACTGCTTCAACCTTAACACAATTGTCTTATATATATATAACTTTCAGAAATTTTAAAACATACAAACTATATGAGAACTTGGTCTACAATAAAGGAATATACAGACATTCTCTTTGAGCGCTGCGGAAAGGTGGCCAAAATCACCATTAATCGCCCGAAAGTATATAATGCGTTTCGTCCCCTGACAAATCAGGAGATGCTTGACGCCATGCGGATATGCCGTGAAGACAATAATATTCGCGTGGTGATACTTACAGGCGCAGGTGACAAGGCATTTTGCAGTGGCGGCGATCAGCATTACAAAGGTCACGGAGGGTATGTAGATGCCGACGGCACACCCCGTCTCAATGTGCTTGACCTTCACAAGGCCATCCGCTCTCTCCCAAAACCTGTGATTGCAATGGTGAATGGCTACTCTATCGGTGGCGGCAATGTTTTGAATGTGATATGCGATCTCTCAATAGCCTCAGAGAATGCGCGGTTCGGGCAGACGGGTCCGAAGGTAGGCAGCTTTGACGCCGGCTTCGGCAGCAGTTATCTTGCCCGTTGTGTCGGACAGAAGAAGGCTCGCGAGATATGGTTCTTATGCCGTCAGTATACAGCCCGAGAGGCTTTGGAGATGGGTATGGTGAATGCGGTAGTGCCCTTTGACCGTCTGGAAGATACTACTATGGAATGGTGTGACGATATCATCAAGCGTTCTCCGTTAGCTATCCGAATGGTGAAGCGTGCCCTCAATGCAGAGCTCGACGGCCAGCACGGCATTATGGAGTTTGCCGGTGATGCCACTCTGATGTATTACTTGATGGAGGAGGCACAAGAGGGCAAAAATGCCTTCCTGGAGAAAAGAGATCCTGACTTCGAACAATTTCCGATGTTCCCCTGATATATGCGACTTGCAATAGCTCCCTATATGCTTAAAATGGCTCACCCGTGCGGCACTTCACGCGGAGTGCTGACCGAGAAGCCTACTTATTTCATCAAGATATTTGATGAGCGCAATCCGGAGATATATGGTCTGGGAGAATGTGCTGTTTTCCCGGGCCTCTCTCCGGAGGCCGACCACAGATATGAGTATAAACTCATAGAACTGCTTGCCAATATCGCTATCGGCAGACCAACCGACCTTTCGCGTCATTCATCCATCCAATTCGGACTTGAGCAGGCTCTGCGTGATTTTGCCGGAGGGGGTAAAGGTATCTATTTCCCTTCGGAANTTACANCCGGTAAANAGNANATNCTTATAAACGGACTCGTATGGATNGGCAAGTATGATGAAATGCTTGAGCGTCTTGACCGTAAGATCAATGAGGGATTTAAGTGTATTAAAATAAAGATCGGTGCCATATCATTACAAGAGGAACTGGATCTTATAAAGCATATCCGCAACAATTACACTTCTGACCAAATCACAATCCGCGTTGATGCTAATGGAGGGTTCAATATGGAGAATGTCTTTCCGGTGCTCAAGCATCTTGCAGATCTGGAGGTGCATTCCATAGAGCAGCCTATCCCGGCGGGTAATTCTGAGCTGATGGCTTTCGTCAGCAAATTGTCGCCGGTGCCGGTTGCGCTCGACGAGGAATTGATCGGCATTCATGATACGGATGAGAAGCGTCGGCTTCTGGATGAGATATCGCCCGCTTACATTATCCTCAAGCCTGCTCTCTGCGGAGGCTTTTCCGGGGCAGAAGAATGGATCTCAATTGCTACGGAAAGGAATATCGGATGGTGGATCACGTCTGCGCTTGAGTCAAATATAGGGTTGAATGCCATAGCACAATGGACAGCATATTTAGGCGCGTCGGGTTACCAGGGACTGGGCACCGGAGGAGTATACTCAAATAATATTGCCACTCCGATATATCTGGAGGGAGAGTCTTTAAAGTACAATCCGGGCATGATGATCGATAGAAGTGCAATAGCGGCACTTGATTGGAAAGAATAAGGCTTTCTGTCTCATTAGAATGAATTTATGACTTATCCTGAATTTATAGAAGAATGGAGCAACGACAGTCTCTACATAGAGCAACAGACGTCGGGCTCTACAGGCATACCCAAAGTCATAAGCCTCTCCAAAGCATTGATGGCCCGGAGCGCCGATAGATCCATTCAATATTTTCATATCGACCCGTCATGGCGCCTTCACAGTTGTATATCCCCCGACTATATCGGCGGAAAAATGGTGGCTGTTCGCTCCATTCTTTCCAAATGCGAATTTACGTATGAGACGCCTTCGAACACACCGGTGATTTGTGGCGGAGAATGTGATGTTGACCTTGTATCCGTTGTGCCCTCACAGATGGTATATATTCTTGATCATCCGGAAGAATTTCGAAGAGTAAAAAGGTATCTCATCGGTGGCGCACCTCTCCCCTATGGCATGGCTGAAATGATTAGAGACCGTCATCTTGAGGCCTGGGAATCATACGGGATGACTGAGACAGCCTCACACATAGCC
>WFLX010032714.1_pt1 | contig 11241 bp, 8 predicted proteins | sample 4967041 | NCBI WGS metagenome assembly WFLX01 (sample SAMN12857096, study PRJNA449069) | gut metagenome | isolation source: stool from male and female vole | host: Microtus ochrogaster | place: USA:Florida | collected 2017 | reverse complement strand
TAACTTGCAAAAAATATGAGAATTTGTTAATTTTGTGATGTAAAGAAGAAATACCCATTCATACCTAAAATGAAGAAAATGAAGATACTGATGCTTGGCGACTATTCCAACCTTCATGCCTGTCTTGCTAAAGAACTCAGGAAGAGAGGGCATGAAGTGACGCTTGTGTCTGACAAGGGAGGATATATGAGGACTGAAGCAGACGTAGAGATGCGTCGCAGTCCCGGGATATTTGGAAGCTTTGCATATCTTTATCGGGTGATGGCTACCTTGCCATCTTGGGCGGGTTATGACGTAGTTCAATTAATCAATCCTCAGTTTTTGAGCTTAAAGCCAGGGAAATTGAAGTTGATCTTCGATATTCTGAAAAAAAATAACCGATCGGTATTTCTGACTCTTTGTGGCAATGACCATTTCTTTGTGAAAGATTGTGTTGATTCTGACATTTTCAGGTTTTCTGAATTCAGGATAGGGAAAGATAAGGCTCCTCTCGTAATGTGCGATCCAATGCGAGAAGCAGGATGGCTAATACCTGCACATGCTGATTATACCCAACACCTCTACGACAATATTGACGGGGCCATGTCGACTCTGCCGGAATATGACATGTCGGCCAGGTGCCATATGAATCCAGAGAAACTCATATTTACCAATCTTCCAATTTCACTTGACAGCCTTGAATATACACCCATAAATCTTGATGGACCTATACGCGTGATGATTGGGATGCGAGAGGGAATGGAGATTCAAAAAGGGACAGCAAAGTTGCTCGACATATGCAATGAGTTGGAGAAGGAGATGAATGGACTTTTCGAGGTGAGAGTTGTGAAGAATCTCCCACTTACTGACTATATCAACGAACTTCACAATAGCCATATAGTAATCGATCAACTGTATTCTTATTCTCCGGGAATGAACGCTCTTCAGACTATGGCTTTAGGAAGAATTAGCGCATCCGGGGGGCAGCCGGAATATTACGAATATTTAGGAGAATCCGAACAACCGATATTCTGCCTAACTCCTCTTGAAGATGCTGAAACTATCAAAAAGAGGCTGAAAGAATTAATTCTTGACAAGGAACGTCTGAAATCGATGTCTGAAAAAGGACGACGCCTCGTAGAAAAGCATAATAATGTCGAAAAAGTAGCATCCCTTTTTGAAGAGCATTGGCAAAAACAGATCAATAACACGGAAACTCATGGAAAAGATTAATTCCCCAAAGCAACCTAAGTTGCAAGTGATGATCTGCACATATGGCAAGGATGGTCTTCAAAGAGTCGCGAAGGCCTCGCATCCAAGACTGGAGGGAGTGGAATATCTTGTCTGCATTCAGAATCCTGATTCTGAAGAAATTGAAGTACCCGATAAACTCACAAGAGAAGATTTTCATCTTATCACCACACAAACCAAGGGTCTATCAGTCAATCGGAACATTGCCCTTTCCCACGCAAAAGCACCTTTACTACTTATCAGCGACGACGATGCCGACTATACAACTGAAGGACTCAGGACTGTGATCGATTCATTTAAAAAAAATCCTGAAATTGACATCATCTCATTCCAATATGATTCAGTTTCCTCACGAAAGTTTTATCCAAAGGAATCAGTAAATATATCTCACCCGCCCAAAGGATATTATATATCTTCTATAGAAATTGCCATGCGAAGAGAATCAGTGCAGGGTAAGATATGGTTTAATGAGAATTTTGGTATTGGAGCCATATTCCCTTCAGGAGAAGAAGATTTATTCGTGAAAGATTGTCTTGACCGTGGACTTAAAGGAATCTTCATTCCAAAGACGATAGTACGCCATGACGGCACTACTACNTCCGANCGAAANAACATGCTTCCCACACGTCCACAGACGAAAGGTGCCGTTTTCTTGCGCTTGCATCCACATCANTGGCTTATGCGCATGATTGNGCATGCCATTAGAGAAATACCATTGTGGAGGAAAGGAATCGTACCATCACCTCTTTCCTATTGCATCAATTGGCTTAAAGGGGCAGCCAAAGCCAAAAAAGCCCATGTTTTCCCCACTCCNGACTANTCACTAAAATATCTAAGTAATGACCGAATCGGATAAAAAAAACTTCTTTTCAATCATACTCCCAATCTATAATGCAGAGAAATATCTCCCAGAGTGTTTGCAATGCATTATAGACCAAAACTTTCATGATTGGGAAGCCATTATTGTTGATGATGGGTCAACAGACAGTTCTTATACCATAGCTGAAGAATATTGCAAATCCGATAAACGCATTCGAGTATACCAACTAAAAGAAAATTCCGGAGGAGCATTTGAGCCTCGCTTATATGCAGCCAAACACTCTAACGGAGAATATATTGTAACGATTGATGCCGATGATACAGTATCAAAAGATTTTCTTCTGTCTTATTACAATACCATCTCAACAGAAAATGCAGATTTAGTTATTTCAGAAATGTGGCGGCTTCAAGGCTCTACCTCTTATAAGATACTTCCTTCTCCTGAGATAAACACATCTGAAATATGGAATGGTCAAGATCTCGTGGCGCATACACTTTGCAAATGGGAAATCTCAATGGCTGGATTTGGCGTGAGACGCGACATCTATCTCAAGGCATACCAAAAGATCGGCAAAGATGACNAAAANTCNATNTTTGCCGATGAACTTCTCTCCAGATGGATACTTTTCTTATCAAAGNGAGTTTGCTTATGCTCCGCNAAGTATTACTATCGATATAATAGTGAGTCTGTGACCAATATTAATTTTTCGCGATTTATTGATAGCAAAATCNGAACTTGCGACAGTTTGATATCGATGACATCAGCAACATTTGGAAAAGACTCGAGCACATATTTCCGTGCCCTCGAAAATAAACTTTATTCCATGGTAGATCTTCTTAGACTAATCAACCATAGCAAAATTACTTCTGAGCAGCAAGCCTCNTACATGAAGAAAATTTCATCTTCAATGAAAGATTTTGATTTGGCAAAATTAAAAGGGAAAACNAGCCCGCGATATTATGCCCTTATGCATCTTCCTCTTCCTTTTGCACGAATTGCGCTAAAAATCATCGACCCATTATTCGGAAAATAAAATGGCATCTGAGAACTCATATAAAAACATATTGAAAGGGACCTCCATGTTTGGTGGCATCCAGGTGTTTCAGATCCTAATAAACTGGGCTCGGGGAAAGTGTGTGGCTATACTATTAGGGACAGAAGGAATGGGCATCTCAGCTTTATTCACATCCTCATCCAATACTCTTCAAAAATTCGCTTCCCTCGGACTGAATCTTGCGATTGTCAGGGAGATGGCTGACGCATCAAATGATAAGGAATCACTTTCTAATCTCACAAGCATTGCTCTTAAAATCCTGACAGCGACTTCTCTACTGGGTGCAATCATCTGCATCCTGTTTGCTAATCCCCTCAGTAAGATCACATTTGGAACGTCAGACATGGCCTATCAATTCATGCTCCTTGGCATAGCGGTGGCATTCGGCATCGCAGGCACCGGAATTCTCTCCATGCTTCAAGGTCTTCATGAAGTGAAACGTTTGTCAAAAGCATCTATAGTAGGAGGTCTCACGGGTCTTTTAGTCGGAGTGCCTCTCTATTACTTTTACGGTACTAAAGGAATTGTTCCCGCCATGATAGCCCTATCAGTGGCTATGTTTCTTTTTTATTATATCTCACTTCGCAAAACAGTAGAGAGGAAGCCATTTCAATTCTCTCTCAAGGAACATATGCCCCTCATAAAGCGCCTTTTTGCTATGGGTATAATACTCATGGCGAGTGATCTAATTGGCACATTAGTGACATACGGAATCAATCTTTTCGTAAGAACATTTGGATCCTGCAATGATGTGGGTCTTTATCAAGCAGCAAATTCAGCAACAGCACAATATTCAGGGATGGTTTTCGCGGCAATGGCTATGGACTATTTTCCAAGGCTTACAAAAGCGGCTTCCGACAATAAACTAATGCACACAATTGTGAATCGGCAGTCTGAAATAGTATCCCTGATAATCACGCCGGCTGCCTGCCTGCTTATTCTCACAGCCCCAATAATAATTCAGGTACTGTTCACTAAAGAATTTGACCCAATTTTGCCTCTCATGAGATGGATGGGATTAGGTATTATGCTGAGGGCATTACATGTGCCATTGGCGTATATCACTTTTGCGAAAGGGAATAAAAGGGTTTTCTTCTATTTAGAGGGTCTTTTCGGCAATATCCTCACTTTAATATTGAGCTGCATAGGTTTTTATTTCTTCGGACTCATAGGCTTAGGCTATGCTTTCGTTGCCGATAATGCTATTTGCATAATAGTCTATTATAGTGTCAACAGGAAGCTTTATGGATTCGATTTCACCCGTGCATCACTCTCCAACATGATGGTTGCATTATTAATCACATTGATTTGCTTTTTAACATCTTTAATCAATGCTCTTTCTTTGTCATACTCTTGCATGAGTGTGGCTTTCCTAATTTCTCTCGCATGGGGAGGAATAAATCTTAAACATAAGTTAAAATCAAAGGATGATTCTGAATTGGAATAATATGAAACTTAAAGCCCACCGACCGACAACTGGAGAATGGTATCTTATTGCCATATTTCTAACTCTTTTCATCCAGTTTCTTTACTTTGGGATTTCACTTCAACTCAATTATATTTCGCTACCTTTCAAGATAAGTTCTGCTCTCGTTGACAGTTCTGTCATTGCTATTCTTTGCATGCTTTTGAAAGGGAAATGGAGATATATTGCCATTCCTATTCCATTTATAGTCTCCATTTTATTATGGGCAAATTTGCTATATTTCCGCAATTTCGGCGATTTAATTCAGGCTTCCAGTTATATAAAGGCTGATGTCTCTGATCCTACAGTAGTGGGTGGCGCAATGTCTTCAATAAAATGGACCGACATTGTATTCATCCTCCTCCCATTCCTGCCATTGGCATTCGCTATAGCAGAAAGGAAACATTTGCCAAAGTCTCCAATCAGATCATTTTGGAGAAGGAGCATGGCAGCAATCTTAGTGGTATCTTTGTCATTCTCTTATATCGGCACAATCCGAAGAGTCAAACTTCATAATAATCTGAATTCTTATAAACAAGTGCCAGAAATATTATTTGCGAAGGAGACCACGAGATGGAGCGAAAATTATGAAATGCATCATTTCATCGGATATATTGTAAAATGTATTGGCCATTTTGGAGAAATAGGCATAGAACTATCACCATCAGATATTGCAATGATGAAAAGCCGCATTTTAGCTCATTCTGNGCAAAGAGCAGACATCAATACAGCAAAAATTCTTTCTTCCGGAAAAGGTAAAAATCTGATAATGATTATTGTTGAGTCACTGCCCTTCAAAGTGTTTGAAATGGAGGAGTGTGATGTAATGATGCCCGAGATGAAAAAACTTGTCAACGACTCAACAACAATCGTTAGTAAAAGTAAAATTCTTGCCGATTATGGTCGCTCNTCNGATGCNCAATTCATATATAACACCGGGCTNCTTCCATTAAGAACTGAAGCTTTAGTTGAATTCTATGCCTTGAATGATTACCCTTCTCTTGCAAAAGCGCTACCCTACTCATCAATGGAAATTATAGGTGAGAATAAAAAGCTNTGGTTTCATTCACTCACCACTTTGAGCTATGGTTTTGAAAGTCTGAAAGATAACNTAGCACCTTCAGGAATAAATCAAGACAGTGTAATATTCAATGAAGCAAAAAAAGAGATTCCGATGCTGAAATCTCCTTTTTATCTTTTCATCACCACAATCTCAATGCATGACCCATATGATGAGTCTAAAGTGACACCCATATCCAACTCACTTCCAATATCTACTGAGGATACACGAGATGCTGAATATTTTCAAAGACTGCGCCATTTCGATAAGTGCCTTGGCAACTTCATTGCGTATCTGAAAGAGACGGGTATATATGACGATTCAGTCATTGTGATTCTTGGCGACCATGAAATCAGCGCCTCAAAAATATCCCAGAATCTGCACGATGAATATGTGCCATTCATCATATTAAACTCTCCTATATCATACCCGAAGATTGCTTCTACCACACAACTTGATGTATTCCCAACAATAATGGACTTAATGGGTTGCAAATATTCATATCTCGGACAAGACTATGCAGGTTTAGGCCAAAGCATATTCTCACCAGCAGGATTGAGTGGACAAGTATACCAGCCTACGGACACTGACTACCAAGTCTCTGCTATGATTATCAAAGGATTATCTTTTACGCCGCCTAACTGATTTCTGGGCACTGGAATTTGCCGAAGAGGAGCTGGACACTGACTTAGGCTTGGATGCTTTCGGAGTGGATGGCTTCTTGGCTGAAGAAGATGCCGATGATTTCTTTCGTCCNGAACGGGCTGAGGAACGAGTCTTTGCTACAGGCTTATCGTCATCGGCAGAGACCACGGTGCGCTCCGGAATAGTATCAGCTTTAGCAGCAGCCAACTTGCCCTCTGCTTCTGCCTCACGCATGGCAAGATATTCTTCGCGAGTAGGAACCCATAGATCCTTGCCAAATTCTCGCAAACGAGTGTCGATGCTGTCTTGAGCACGCTTCATCTCATCTTCATCAGGAAACATCTGATTCATCGAGAGATTGCGAAGATTTTTTGTCTTATAGATTTCACCCTTATACATGCCAAGATTGAAGTAATCGTCAAGGCTATATTGAGGAAGGTTGTTGTCGTCAGTCAAGAAAACGTATTGCTGTGCCAGATATGGACGCAACTGGTCGAATTTGACCCAGAACATAGGATAATTGGCATCGCCACCGAAATCGCCACCACGAGTCAATACAGGACAAATTGCTTCCACATACGTCTTCATCTTGCTCGATCTGCGGTCGAATTCCCATTTTTCAATGATATAGTATTTCAGGACCTGACCGGTGGGCACGTCAGCCTCCTCAATTGTGTAGGTAGCCTTGTCGCCATTACCTTGAGTCTGATAATAAATATCAAATCGGTCGAGCATTTCGCCTACTTTGACTTTATACTGGTCGGTGAAAACTTCTCTACCATCAAGATACTCATATGCAGGAATTTTGCCATCAACTACCAACCCAAGAATTATACGGAATAAATTCTGCTGTCCGTCGACGATATCTTCGGGGAAATAAAGTGGAGTATTCTCCGGGACATTCTTCAGGTCGAGCTGACGATATATCTCACGCATATACGCAAGGTCGGCATCATGAGTCTTAGGAGTGTCGAAAAAGCCTTGCATACGGTCTGTAATCTTAGGACCCGAGGTTTCTTCCTGTTTTTGGCCACGCTTAGAAGCACCGTTACGTCTGACAACTCCAGTGTTGTCTTGCGCCATAATGGAAAATGATAATGCCGCTATAGTGGCTATTGGGAGTATTTTCTTGAACACTTTCATTGTCGTTTCCAATTAATTTAGAATTACCTGCATAGGTGAAATAGATCGTGTGATGCCATCAGGTCCTTTAGCCTTTACATCTGATATGAAAAATTGCTGACCGTTTTTCAGTCGGCGGAATTGCTCTTTTTGTCTGCTTGAGAATCTGGAGCCATCGCTGACTTCCGGAATGGCATTGCCCATAGAGTCAAAGAATATTGTGGAGAAAGAGACCACTGAATATGCCACATCAAGGATACCGTCATCGACAGAAGCGGAAAGACCATCAGCAGCCATCAAAGAAGCCTTGCTGATACGCTTAGGTCCTCCTTTGTAGACAGTAGGATTGCCTTGAGCATCTTTAACAGATATATAGGCTGTAGGGTCGGGAAGTTGGCGAATGCGAAATGTCATACTTCCTACGTTCTGGCTATGCCCATCTACACTCGCAGAAACATTGATCACGGCGTTCTCTCCTACTTTTGTAGGGCGTGCTATCCAATGATCTCCATTACGGGTCAATGCGCCATTTGTCATGGTCGCAGTAAGAGCCGTCATCGGGACTCCGGGGACAGAGATTGAAATCGGGTTGTCGATTCCGGCATAAAGCACATTCATCATTGTCGGAGAAATGGTGGCCATCGGCTCGATTACATTATACTGTGACTTGAATTCGTGCTTTTCGATGGTGCCATCTCCCTTTTTCACTTCAAGATAACCGGAATATTCATGTGAGCCAGTGGCGCCGGCTGTGAATTCATATAGTCCATCCCGGTTGCCGAGTTTCTGACCGTTGATGAAGATTTCCGGTCGCATTGTGGTGTCGATTGCAGCGAGGACAATCTTAGCAGAGTATTTGCCACCACGCATCACCATATTGGAATTAGGGAGTACATAAGCACTGAGTTCATTGACGCGCACATCACCTATATCCACGTTGGTGATGAGATTAGACAATGCTTCACTTTCAGCCTGACTGACATCGTTTTGCAGTTTAGTCAGCATAGTGACTGCAGCAATGGCGGGCATATTGTCGAAAAGCTTTTCTTCCCATTTCACCTCTCCTACGGTGCCCTTTACGTCTACAGGCTGCGTAGAAAGCATTTCATTGATGACACTGCGTTTCACCGAGTCTGGCACCAACGAAGTCACATATGATCTATATTCATCGATAGCCTGCCGCAATTTTTCACCTCTTTTTGAAGAAGGATTAAGAAGCACCGCCGATGCCGCTTCAAGATCATCAAGATTTTTGAGATCCTGATAATTGCCATTTTTGCCGTCAGCTTTAACAGCAATATCTGTCTTTATCTCCTCTATAAGAGTGTATAATTTGCCTGTACGCTCATGAAGGACATTTCCTTTCTCATACCACGGACCAGTCTTGGCAGGATTTTTTTCATATAGTTCTGCCAAATAGTCGAATTGTATTTTATTTTTCGTAGTAAGATTATCGTTAGTGCGATGCAAAGAGTCCTGAACCTGACTGAACCCATTCAGCACATCGCTCGAGACATTGAGTGCAAGCATGGCTGTGAGGACGATATACATAAGATTTATCATCCTCTGCCTTGGCGACATTCTTGCTACGTTGTTTCCTCCTCCTGCCATTATTAGTTGTCAGTTATCAGTTGTCGGTACTTTGGTTTTGTTCAAAAGGATTTGGTCTCTGTTGCTGCGCTGCAGCCATAGGATTAGCCATGTTCATTGTCATGGCAGTAATCATGTTCTCATAGATCTTATTGAGCTGACGCATATATCTGCTCATGCGCTCAGTCTCCTCGCAATAGCGACTTGATTCGTTGGCTGATTTCTCATACATGTCGCGAATATCTTTCAGGCCGCGATTGACACGGTCGATGCTTTCCAACTGAGAGCTAATACTCTTAAGTTGTATTTCATATATAGTGTTGAGACCTCCTATATTGCGGTTCAGGTCTTCCAGACGCTCTACATATCCATTAGAAGAAGCCGAAACTGATTCAGAATTGTCGGTGATAGCCTTATATGAATTGAGAAGCACTTCACTTACCTTGTTGAGGGCATCAGTTGTCTCTCGAAGTTGAGCAATCTGCTCAGTGACGCCTTTCATCTGTTCAGCCATCTCTTTCATGGAATCGACAAGATTTTCTGTATCCTCCTCAGAAATATCCACATTTGGACCAGAGGAGACTGCACTTCCACCTCCTATGATGATTGGGCCAGACTGGCCATCCTTGCCTGAAATGGCACTTGAATCAGNAAGTCCTATTGCATCTTGCTGACTAAAACCGCCTCCACCNGACAAGATTACGCCACCAGATACNCCTCCGGCTACTCCTCCACCATGCCCACTGAGGTCAGGGCGGTCTTCAGGAGCGTGACTATCAAGCACAGGGAAAACATCTTCCCAATGATAATCTTTAGGAGGACGGTCGAAAGCCGTCAGAAGGAACATTGCAATCTCTGTGCCCATACCGATGCAAAGCAATGTGCTTCCACCCGGAAGGTGAAGGATTTTGAAGAGGGCACCCCAGATTACGACTGCAGCGCCTATAGAATATGCGATGTTGAAAAACCGCTGTCCTTTCTCACCATGCAGGAAGCGTTCGATAAAGTTTGCGTATTTGCGTATCTTGACCATTGGAATGAGTTTGTAGTTTGAATTCTATCGAAGTCTTGATTATTTTTTCTTTTGCGTTCCCTTAGCAAAACCTATCTGAGAACGCACACAACGGAAACCAATGTATGAACGTTGCTCATTCTGGTATTCCCATTGGCGCAGGTCGCTTCGAAGGTTGTTCATTACATCCTTCCAACTACCACCGCGCACAATCTTGCGCTTCATCTTATATGGATCTTCAATAGCGGCATTATATCTATATTCTGGATTTATGTCGCTGGTCAGACGGTCGATGCTCTCTGTAAAAGCAGTTGAAGTCCATTCACTCACATTGCCTGCCATGTCAAAANGGCCGAAATCATTGGCTTTATNCGTTCCNACAGGNGAAGTGATCNAATGTCCNTCGCGAACATAATCNCCGTCACCGGGCTTAAAGTTGGCATAGAAACATCCGCGCTCATCCATGGGGAGTGTTTCACTCCATGGGAAAGAACTTTCGGAATTTCCAGCACGGGCAGCATATTCCCATTCAGCCTCAGTAGGGAGACGATAAGGTTCGATATAGATTCCCTCTTTTCCGAGACTACGCCTTAAATAGTCGGTACGCCAGTTGGCAAAAGCATTAGCCTGATCCCAACTAACTCCAACCACCGGATAGTTGTTGTAGCCTGGATTAGAAAAATATAGACGTGTATACTGCTCATTGTAAGCATTATCAAAATCATTGATCCAGGCAGTAGTGTCAGGATATATATTGACAATGTAAGTGTTAAGGAAATCAAAATCTCCCGTCAGAGGACGAGTGACAGTCTCTCTAACGATTTCTCCTTCGTCGGTCAGATAAGCAGTGTCTTTAGAAATGATAGGGAGATCATAATTGACCGGATTATCTGTATTATAGTCACGACGAGTGGCATCGAGACGATTCTTACGCTTTGCAGCCTCGGTATGATTGAATATCTCATACCTGTAGTTAAGCTGCGTAGGATCAAGTTCTCGCTGGCCGGTGATCGGGTTAGTCCTATATACACTCTCTATAGCACGCTGCTCATCTTCATTGGCATTTCGCCAAGGAATAGGCTTGTTCCAATTAAGATATGGAGTGATTGGATTTCCCTCCTTATCTTCCTCTATTTTAAAAGCTTCGTTTCCTCCATAAGCAGGATCTGCGAGACGTTCGCGAATAATTGAGTCGCGCACCCAAAATACAAACTGCTTGTATTTCGAGTTGGTGACTTCAGTC
>WFLX010149466.1_pt1 | contig 11244 bp, 6 predicted proteins | sample 4967041 | NCBI WGS metagenome assembly WFLX01 (sample SAMN12857096, study PRJNA449069) | gut metagenome | isolation source: stool from male and female vole | host: Microtus ochrogaster | place: USA:Florida | collected 2017 | reverse complement strand
AAAAACCAATTTTATATATAATCGCAGGATGTAATGGTGCCGGAAAGACAACGGCTTCATTCAATATCTTGCCTAAGATTCTCGACTGTAAAGAATTTGTGAATGCTGATGAAATCGCTAAGGGACTTTCGCCTTTTGCCCCTGAGAGGGTAGCTATTCAGGCAGGTAAGTTGATGCTTCAAAGAATTGATCAACTGCTCAGTGAAAATGTTTCCTTTGCAATAGAGACTACTTTAGCAACGAGGAGTTATCGCACTTTGGTAAGAAGAGCTCAAGAGAGAGGGTATTTGGTACAATTGCTGTTTTTCTGGTTAGATTCCCCGACTTCTGCTTGTGAGCGTGTGGCCAAAAGGGTCTCAGAAGGTGGGCATGATATTCCTAAGGAAGTAATTTTTCAAAGATATTACCTGGGTCTCAAAAATTTATTTGAGATATTTATGCCAATTGTAGATTTTTGGTCGTTATACGATAATAATCTGGAGACTAAATTGGTGGCAGATAAAGATGCCATTCATAATATAGAATTTTTTAATATAATCAAAAAAAGTTATGGAAAATAGTGGGATGACAAAGGAAGAAATGATCAAGCAAAGAGAGCTTTTGAATAAAGCTTTAAAGGAATCATTTCGAAAGATGCTTGATTTGAAAAAGAAATTAGGTCAGCCAATTGTAACAAGCGACGGCAAAGGAAATACAATTGTAATTTCTGCTGAGGAGGCTGAAAAATTGGCTTATGGTAAATAATTTGTAAAATAAAAACACCCAATTTTACTTCCGAATCTGGAAATAAAATTGGGTGTTTTTCAAAAATTGGCTATCGATTATTCGGGGGGGGGAGGGGGGATTAGTCGATGCGGACGTTTTGGACNCCTTCGCCGTAGGTGAGAGCATCGCCGGGAACGTCGACGGTGACGTTGGTCATTGTCAGGCCGTCGATGTTGTTGAGATTGAAGCCCTGGTCAGCTCGGAAATGACTGTTCTCAATGACGACATTCTTCATNGGCATNTCGGGGAGGCCGTTGAAATGAGCCGCNCGNCCCGCTGAGCGACATGTGACGTCTTTGATGAAGATATTGCGGAAGGAGGGAGTCTCTTCAGACACGGGAGGCACTGGTGCACCAGGCTTGATGCCATAGTAGAGATCAAACGTAAGCGCATCGCCAGGTATATCAGTCATCTTGATCTTCTCAACGTAGATGTTCTCCACAACACCACCGCGTCCTCTGGTAGATTTGAAACGCAGTCCGACATCGGTGCCGATGAAAACACAATTCTTGGCTACGATATCCTTGCACCCACCCGACATCTCGCTGCCGATCACAAAGCCGCCATGACCGTGATAGACTGTGCAGCCATCTACCAGAACATGAGAAGAGGGTATGCCGCGATCGCGTCCATACTTATTAAGGCCGCTCTTCATGCAGATTGCATCGTCGCCTACATCGAAGCTGCTGTTGACGAGCAAGACATTAGTACACGACTCAATATCGATGCCATCGCCATTCTGTCCATACCAGGGATTGCGGATATTCACACCGTCGATGATGAGGTTTTCGCACATGAGGGGATGTACATTCCAAGCCGGCGAATTCTCAAACGTAACGCCTTGAAGCATCACATTCTTGCAATCTACCAGCGACACCAACACAGGGCGAAGGAAATCGTGAGCTGCGCGGAGAGCTTCGTCGTCACCCTGATTCACTTTATCCAAAATCTCTTTGTGCTCAGTNTAATANCANATCACCTCATTGGGAAACCATTGGTCGCCCTTCTCATTGACTACACCACGCTCTTGAAGCTTTTTCCACTGGCCATCGGTCATCTTCGATTTCTTTACGGGACGCCAACACTGGCCGTTGCCATTGATTGTGCCCTCTCCCGTGATCGAGATATTGTTCTTGCCACGCGCCGAAATAGGCGACTTGGCACGATATGTGGCGAGACCCTCCCAGAACGACTTACAGATAGGGTAGTCGTCGAGATTCTCGCTGAAGAGAATCAACGCACCGCGATTAAGGTGCAGATCGATGTTATGATCAAGTTCGATCGGGCCAGTATACCANATACCNTCCGGCACGATGAGATGGCCGCCACCTTTCGACGCCAAATGCTCGATAGCTTTCTTGAAAGCTTCTGTATTGAGCGTGATGCCGTTGCCGATGCCTCCGAAGTCGATGATACTCACCGTATATTCAGGCGTAGCAAATGCCTTTACCTGATTGATTTTCACCGGCAGGTCGGTGTAGTGGTGGCTGTAGTCGGCAGCCGATGCCGAGAAAGCAATCGCCGAGAAGGCGATTGCTGAGAAGAGATATTTCTTAAGGTTTCGTTTCATAGTGTTTTCATTATTATTTCAGTGGAAAAAGGGAATCTTCATTCTTTTGCGAGAGAATCTTTACTCACTTACGGCATAAAATCCGATCGTGGCTCCCGTGAAGCCTCCAGTTTTGTCGCAGGAAACTATGGAAGCATCGACACCATCGGCTAAGACCTGCCATTCAGCTGCGTCTTTAGCCGGATACTGATAACTGAANGTCATGTTCACTCCATCAGAATCTATCTTCAGGTTGATCGGATTCTTGACAGCCCCTTTAGGAAGCGGAGCAGAAGCCAAAGTTTCACCTTTACCCTTGTGATAGCGAATAAGTTGCAGATTCTCTCCATCGCTCGCCAAAAACAGCTGAGCGTTCTCATTCTTCACGATCAGCATACCGGCCAAATCGGTCTTCTCCGTAGGCTTAAACTGCATCTTGGCTTTGGCAGAGAAAGCGTGGTGCTGAATGCGACGTCCTACGTAAGCAGGCACGCCGTTGCCCGTCGATTTATCCGTGGCGCAACTCAAATGAAGCGCGCCATCGCCAGTGGTGCGATACTGCTCCGTAGAGCCACGCAAGCCGAACCATTCCGGACGAAGTTCTTTCGTGGTGAAATCGTCGGTCCACGTAAAATTGCCATANGAGGGAGTAGCCTCCACGTCGAGATTCGGTCTACTCAGAATCCAGGGTACGGTGTCCATGGCTTGAGTCATATAAGGATAGCCATCCTTGCTCCATCTTACAGGCATCAGGAATGTCTCTCGACCGAGAGCCTGAAAACCGCCAGGACCGGGACGCTGCCCCAAGAAGACAGCATACCAATCACCCTCGGGAGTCTGCACCAGATCAGCGTGACCCGTACATGTGATAGGATTGCTGCGCTTCGGTTTCAGAGTACGCTGAGTCAGGATCGGGTTGCGCCACGATCTTGTCCATGGGCCACGAATCTCGGGTGCACGGTAGATATTGGCAGAATGTTGGTCGCCTGTGCCACCCTCGGCCGTAAGCAGATAATAATTGCCATTCACCTTATATAAATGCGGACCCTCAGCACGGTCGAGATGCTCATCATCGGCTACGTCTGGTTCGTAAAGCGGCCACGATTCACCCTTCGTCTGCCCCTTCTCCACATCAAACTCAATGAAGCGGATGCAGCGGTAAGGGCTCCACTTGGGTAGCCCGGTTGTGTCCTCCTTATATACTATATAAGACTGGCCATCTTCATCGAAGAAGAAGGAGGGGTCGATACCGTCGATTCCTTCAAGGAAAACGGGGTCGCTCCAGGAGCCACGAGGGTCGGAAGCCGTCACATAGAAATGGCCGTGCTTCTTGCCCACATCTGTCGTGATCATATAAAAGAGACCGTTGGCCTTGTTATAGCTGATCTGGGGAGCGTAGATGCCACCCTTATCCAGGCTTTGACCCGGCAAACCGGCCAACTGCGAGGGACGATCGAGAATATTTCTCACCATCTCCCAATGGGCCAGATCCTTGCTATGATAGAGAGGCACGCCAGGGAAATAACCGAACGTAGAGACCACGAGCCAGTAATCATCGCCCACACGCACAACGCTCGGGTCGGAATTCCACCCCGGAATCACGGGATTGTAGAATTCATTCGGACTTTGGAGTGCATGGAGATTGTAGAACTCATCGTTTCCCTTATATTCGAAATCAGAGAAGTGTGCCACTGACCCGGCCGCTAAAGCCGAAGCAGAAATACACATCATTCCTGCCAAAAATCCAAATCTCATATCTTTACAGTGATTTTCTTAAGATTCTTGTCGGCGCTTGAACCGCCGACATATACTTCATACTTGCCGGGCAAAACATTCATAACGCCATTCTCGGCATCCCACGTCTCGAAAAGATCGGCAGGCATCGGAATGGCTACCTCCTTCGTCTCGCCGGCTTTCAGATCGACGCGAGCGTAACCCCTGAGCGTCTTGTTGGGGCCNTCNACATCTTCNGGNCGCTTGATGTAAACCTGAACAGNNTCAGTGCCNTCTACTTTNCCCTTGTTTGTCACCTTCACTTTCAGAGTGTCTTTGCCATATTTCACGTCGCCATACTTGAAATCGGTGTAACTGAGGCCGTAGCCGAAAGGATAGAGGGGCGTGTCTTTCATATAGCGGTAGGTGCGTCCGGCCATGGCATAGTCGCCGTAATCAGGGAGCTGAGCGTCAGACGCATAGAATGTGATCGGCAATTTGCCGGAAGGATTTACATCGCCATAGATCACTTCAGCCACAGCTGTACCACCCTGCTCGCCGGGATACCAAGCCTGGAGAATAGCGTTGCAGATCTCATTCTCAGGAGTGAGGGCCACTGCGCTGCCACTGCAATTCACCATCACGATTTTAGAGCCGGCATCATGGAGAGCGGCCAAAATCTGACGCTGACACTCGGGCAACTCGATGCTGGTACGGTCGCCACCCTTGAAGCCAGGTTCATTAACCGAAGCCTGCTCCCTCTCAAGAGCGGGGGAGATGCCGCCTACGAAGAGCACTACATCAGCCTCCTTGGCAGCTGCGAGGAGCGAAGCCATATCGGTCGGTTTCGANCGGAGAAGATCNACATTGAGNGTNGCGTCGTCGGCGAGCTGCATATAGTTGAGCTCTATGTCATACTTCTTGCCGGCCTCAACCTTGATAGGCTGCGAGCGGAAACCGAGCGGGTCGGTCTTCCAGCGATTGTGTACGGTGTCGCCGTTGACGATAATTCTGAAGCCATCATCATTGTGGAAAGAGAGGTCGAGAGTCTCATCCTTGTCGGCTACAAACGAACCCTGCAGACGCAAAGTGAAATCGGTGAGATTCACGCCACCGGTGAAGGCCGTGTTGCCACCATTATCGAGCTTTATCGCAGAAGCGTAATACTCTGTAGCTGCCGGCTCACCTTCCATCTTGGTGTTGTTCCAATATGTGCCAAGCAAACCGGGGCGACCGTCGGGAGCCACAAACTTATCCATGATGCTCTCATCTTCAGTCATGGCGGTGTGAGTGCAACCTCTGCGGAAAGGCACATCTTTACCGGTAAGANTGCGGATACCCTCAAGAATAGTNACCGTGCGGGCCGGCTGGCCGTAGTAGATGCCCCACTGCATTGTAGAGTCGGCTGCATTCGGGCCGATCACGAGCACCTTGTCGGTTTTCTTGAGCGGGAGAATGCCGTCGTTTTTGAGAAGCACGCATCCTTCGCGAGCCATATCGAGNGCTATNTGGCGATGACGGGGNGATGAGATNACATCTTCGCCGATCTGACGCCACGTAACGAGTTCATCNGAATCGAAATCGCCNATTCTGAAACGCTCGGCCAAGAGGCGACGCACGCTCACGTCGACATCCTCCTCNGAGAGTTGGCCNCGTTTNACAGCCTCNGGTATATTCTTGTAGATTTGTCCGCACTCCACGTCGGTGCCCGATTTAATGCCGAGGGCTGTGGCCGACGGCTGGTCGGCGCTCACGCCGTGNGCACCTTTGCGGAAGAAGTCGTTGATGGCGCCGCAATCGCTCACCACCAAACCATCGAATCCCCAGCGATTACGCAGAATCTGCTGAAGAAGATTGTCGGAGCCGCAGCANGGCATGCCGTCGACACGGTGATATGCACACATCACCTCTCTCACACCGCCATCTACGAGGGTTTCGAAGGCGGGCATATATGTTTCCCAGATATCTCTCTGGCTAACGTTGTCAAGGTTTTGGGAATGACGCTCATACTCCGGGCCACTGTGAATAGCGAAGTGNTTGGCGCAAGCNAANAGTTTCAGNTAGCCNTTCTTGTCGGGCTCGCCCTGAAGGGCTTTCACAACGCGCAGGCCCATGCGTCCATTCTGGTAGGGATCTTCNCCATAAGATTCCTGGCCGCGTCCCCAACGGGGATCACGGAAAATGTTTACGGTAGGTGTCCAAACNCTGACACCCTTATATTTGCCGGTCTTGCCGGCTTTGCGAGCCAAGTTATTCTTGGCGCGCATCTCATCGCTCACAGCCGTGAAAACGTCGGTGAGCAGATCATCGTCGAAAGAAGCTGCCATTCCGATGCAGCTCGGGAATACGGTGCTTATGCCGTTGCGNGCCACGCCGTGCAATCCTTCGCTCCACCATTCAAACGCGGGTATGTCGAGGCGGCTGATAGCCGGCGAGGAGTTCATCATCAATTTTGTCTTCTCCTCGAGAGTGAGTCGCGAGCACAAATCAGCGGCACGCTGCTCAGGGGTGAGCGACGCGTCCTTGTAAGCGGGAAGCTGAGCGAAGAGGGGAGTGGCCGACATAAGGGCCAAAGAAAGGATCAATTGCTTAGTGTTCATGATGGGGAAGGGGTGTTAGAAATTTATAGTATCTTAAAATTAAGGTTTTGATGTTAGAATTCGGATATCAAGAAATCCAGGGGAGTTCCGATCCGAAAAAAAGAAGTTTTTAAAAATTAGGGCCGTATTTAACCTGTAAATACGGCCCCGATATAATTAACCTAAAACTATCTCTATTTTTACCTGTTGATGAAGCATATTACTTATTGAATACCTTCTTGCCGTCGCTGAAGATGATGAGGCCCTTAGCGTTGGGCTCAACCTCTACACCGAATACGTTGTAAGCCTTCACAGCCTTATCCTGAGCTTCTACAACCTGAACGCCAGTCTGGCCGAAGTCGCCGTTGAGGCTGAAGCCCATGGCGAGGATGTTGACAGTATACTTGTTGCTTACGGGCTCGATGAAAGTGATCTGGAAGATCTTGCTGCCCTCGGTGAGGTCGACGCCTTCGATTACGGCAGTTTTGAACTTGCTCCAGTTGTTGAATGCGTCCTTGCAGTCGAGAGTAGCAGTCCACTCAGGCTCAGCTGTAGTGGCATCCTCCTCATAAGCAGCCTTGTCGAATACTTCAAATTTGAGCTGCGGAGTTTCCGGCACACCATCTTTCTCACCGGGCTTGCTTGAATACTGAACAGTGAGTTCGTAGCTGCCATCTTCAGTTACGTTGAGCTCGAAGTATTCGATATCACCGTTGCGATAGTTGCCGAGCATGTTGGTGTCGCCACCCTCGTTGATAGATTCGCCGTCGANTGAGCAGCCAGTCTTGGTCTCAACCTTACCATTCTTGGAAACGCCTGCACGAGTGTCGATGTTGATCCAACCGGGAACGTCGTTGTCCATCTTGAGCTCGTCGAAGTAAGCGATCACGTCGGTCGACTCCATAACGTAGAGAGTGTAGGGGTTCTCCTCATAAATGTCGCCGTTGATCTCCCAGTAAGCGAACTTGTAGCCAGAGTTGGCAGTAGCGGTGAGCACAACCTCAGAACCCTCAAGGTAGTTGTTCTGGTTGGGGCTCATTACGATGCGGCCAGCCTCATCACCCGGATCAACCGTGGTGTATACGGAGTAAGATACGATGCTCTCGCGTGCCTCGAAGAAGAACTCACGAAGGTTGGCAGTGTTCTTTGTGCCACCGGCGTCGTTGAGGAACTCGATGCGGAANGTGTAGATGCCAGCCTCCAGGGGATCCTCGATGAATACCATCGAATCATAGAAAGTGCTCCAGCTCTTGTTGTTGTTGGCGCAGTCATAAACAGTGCTCCAAGCTACATCACCAGCCTCGTTGATGAGAGAGAAGTTGATGTGAGTGCCGTCGATCTTACAGCCCTCCTGGAATTTGAGGATGTAAGGAGAGGTGATAGTGTTGTTGAGTTNGAGCTCAGCAACGTCTTCGTTGCACATGTTGTCAAACTGGATGATNCCGTTGCCGTCGTCTTTTGTACGGGGTTTCGGATCTGAACCATCTTCAGGAAGAGTGGCTACNNNGATCNNGGANTAGTCACCGTCGATCTTCAGAGCTTCCGCATTAGGAATGTCCTGAACAAGCTGAGCATTGGCAGCAAAAGCTGTCATTGCGAGAGCGCAGAGAAAAGTTGTTTTCATGCTGTAAATAATTAAAGTTAATTGTTGATCAATATTTTCTTCCCATTGTGGATATACACTCCGGGGAGAGTTGGCTTGTTGATTCTGATGCCCTGCATGTTATACCAGACATCTTCCTGCTCNTGGGGAGCTCCCATTGTGATGGCGTCTACTCCTGAGTAATCGTCGGTGGTGTAGAGATAGATCTTCACCCACGGATTGTTGCCCAGCCANTTCATGGTGATATTGTTCTTCACGCCGTCGCCNAAGGGGATATCGATCGTGACGTCTTCGTCGCCNTTGGGAAGCACGTAAGCGCCCTCNGCATATTCCTGCCCGTTGAGCTCTACGAGACTTGCATCGGGGAAGCTATCCANATTGAAGCGNGCNTGACCCTGGATTCTCATCCACTTGATCTTCGCTCCGGCCGGGAGAGTGATCAGGTGAAGCTGATCGCGACCCATACCGATATATTCGCCGCTTGTGGTGTAGCCGCCGCCCTGGCTNTTTGAAATCGAGATGCCGTTTCCGAANGACCAAGAGTTGCCTTCGCGGGTTACGTTGCTCATCTCATACACATCCTCTACGGGGTCATACTCGAAGATACCGCCTTCGATTGTGCCNCCCTCGTTCTGGGCTATCGTGATATCCTCTACGAGGCTTGCCAGATACACTTCGAGCATTGTGTAGCCCTCTTCGGTGAGGTCGTTGCGGTCGTCGGCATAATTGGGGTCGAGACCGTTTGCGAGCTCCCATTCATCGGGCATGCCGTCGCCATCGGTGTCGGTGGGGGCTTCGAGGCTGTTTAGCGTCGGCCATGGGCTCCAGTTGTCGGGTGCGTCGGCCGGCTTGTTGTCGTCTTGAGAGTTGATGAAGCCCTTGCCGTTGCCCTTGCCGGTGAATGTGGCCACTCCGTCGCGGGTGTCGCTCACCATCAGTGCGTCGTGGCTGTCGCGGCTAAGACTTGCGCCTGCATAATCGAGCACCTTCTCATAAGCGTCGGCAGCCGAGTGGGTCGTAACGTGAATGAAGTCGATCGGTTCGTCAAGACGGATATCCTTCTTCACCTGGTCGTTCCAAGTGCCATCGGTAGCCGAAGATGAAGTGTCGATCTGGTTATACATTCCGTAGTTCCAGTTGTCGCGGGTCACATCGGCATATTTCGAGTTGACGTTGCCCTCTACGAAATAAGTGCCCCAGACGTCCATCATAGGAGTGAAACCNGGNTAAGTGGCGCAATACGACTGAGTGCGGATGCCCACGCCNGCGATGCGGCGACCTTTGGTGCCTGTCGGAGAACCNGGGCCCGGCTTGTAGTAGTTGTTGACGATATTCACGTTCATACCCTCGCCACCGTAGCAACCGTTGCCACCNAAGTTATAGATCACGTTGTTTCGCATATCCATGCGCTCGTCGGTCTGAGTGCCTTCGCGCGGGCCGAGACGTGGAGTGCGGCTTCCGTGATGTATGATGAGGTTGTGATGGAACGAAGAGCCTGATCCGCCCCAGTTGCCGCCGTAGCCGTGCGCGCCTTTGCTATGTCCCGAATTCACGAGGCTCTGGCTTACGATGCTCCACTGAAGGGTGGTGTTGTGGTTGCCATAGATAGAGCAGCATTCATCGATACTCCAACTCACAGAGCAGTGGTCGATAATCATGTCGCTGCCATCCATTCCTGAGAGGCCGTCCCAGCCGTCGGCGCCATTCTGCTTCACATTCTTGTTGCCAAGACGGAAACGTATATATCTTATAATAGAGTTGCTGCCGACGCTCACTGGATAATCGGCGAGGCAAATGCCGTCGCCCGGAGCTGTCTGTCCGGCCAGAGTGGTATTGCCCGGCATTCTGAGCTCACTTGTAAGGTGGATTGTGCCCGACACATCGAATACGATAGTGCGCGGCCCGGGTTGGGAGAGAGCCCAGCGGAGAGATCCCTTGGCGTTGTTGTCCTTGAGATTCGTGACGTGATAGACGTTGCCACCGCGTCCTCCTGTTGTATAGCGGCCAAAACCCTCGGCTCCTGGAAACGCGGGGATTTTTTCTTCTGCAAAAAGATTGGGTCCGCCGAAGAGAGTGGCGCCCAAACTGAGCAGCATTAATGTCCGTTGTAGATTTAGTCTCATGGTGTGTTTGAATTTCTGTTGCAAAATTAACCTTTTTCGAAACGCCGTAGGGAGAAAAAATTATCGGAAAATTACTCAAAAGAGGTATAAATTCGTTCGGAAGTTAAAATTCCCCCCTCATTTTGCCCTTTTGTGATAGAATCTACCAATTCTGCGAGGTAAACTTCGAGCATTGTGTAGCCTGAAGCATCGAGTTTGTTGCGGTCGGCCGCATCTTTCGGATTTAGTCCTTTGCTCTTCTCCCATGCGTCGGGCATGCCGTCGCCATCGCTGTCGGGAGCAGGGGCGGCCGAGCGAAGCTGTGGGAACACCGGCAACCCTCCCATAGTGGGCAGGCAATCGTAAGGAGTGTTGATGAAGCCCGCAGAGAGTCCCTCGGAATTGAAAGTGGCCAGCCCCTCCCGGGTGTCGTTCACCATGATCGAATCGAGAATATCCCTGTGCAGCGATGCGCCCGCATAATTGAGCACCTTCTCATAAGCCTTCTCGGCCGAGTGGGTGGTAGTGGCAGGGTAGGGCATAGGGCGAGAGAGATGAATCGACTGGCGGATGCTGTCGTTCCACGTTCCATCGGTAGCCTTGTAGGTGGTGTCGATCTGGTTGTAGATGCCGTAGGTCCAGTTGTCGGCCGTCACACGCGGGTGAGCCGGATTTACGTTGCCCTCCACGAAAAGCTGACCCCACTTATGCAGAGCGGGCCTGTAGCGCGGCTGATTGTCGCAATATTCTTTCGTGCGGATGCCGATCGCAGCTATTCTTTCTCCACGAGTGCCTTTGGGTGAACCAGGTCCCGGTTTATAGTAATTGTTTACGATATTTACGGTCATTCCCTCGCCGCCGTAGCAGCCGTTGCCACCCCAGTTATACATCACATTGTTGCGCATATCCATGCGTTCGTCGAGCTGTGTCGTA
>WFLX010015042.1_pt1 | contig 11245 bp, 8 predicted proteins | sample 4967041 | NCBI WGS metagenome assembly WFLX01 (sample SAMN12857096, study PRJNA449069) | gut metagenome | isolation source: stool from male and female vole | host: Microtus ochrogaster | place: USA:Florida | collected 2017 | reverse complement strand
GTGAGGTGGAACCACAGGGCAACAAGTCCGATCACATAGCAAGCGAGGGTAATCCAGCAAGAGAAGGCGAGCTGCAGGAAGAGGGTGCCGGCCGCGGGGTTGGCCACTGTTTCAACACCATTGATGTCGATGGTGGTGGAGCCGACAGCGGGGCAGATTTCTGCGAGCTGCATCTTAGCCCAGAACTGCACGAGGTGGAGCACCAGGAAGGCGATGACCACGATGCCGAGCACGAGCATGTTTTTCGACGACCACTCCACCTGGGGAGGACGCGAAGTCACAGCGTAGCGCTCCGAGCCGCGGGCGCGACGGTTCTGGATAGTCAGCCAGAAGGCGTAGAGGATGTGAAGGATGAACCCGGCGGCGAGCACAGCCGACGCGATCAGCGCATACCAGTTGGCACCCAGGAACTCACACACCACGTTGTAGGCTGTGGGCCAGAAGAGCGCCACACCGTTCATCAACGCATGGAACGTCAGGAATAGGACGAGGAAGGCACCTGTCACCGACATGATGAGCTTCCGACCTACGGATGAGGATGTTAACCACATAAGAGTTGGATTGATTTTGAGTTTTTTATAAAATTGGTTTTGTTGATGTATCATTGCGTGCGGACCTTCCCCGGCGCTCCGCGCCGAAGCGGCGGGGCGGGCATAAGCCGCTTAATTCGACAAAATTACTCAATTCCCCCATATTTTCACAATCATTAAGGAAATTTTTCGTTAATCAACCCGCTATTCAAAACCAGTGCGGATAATGTCGCCCGAAGCGGCTCGCCGGTGCTCGCAGAGCACCTTGAGGCCACTATCGAGAAGGGCTCTGAAAATGAGCTATCCGCGTACCGGCGAAACACGCATAGGCAACAGCGCCCCTTCGTCGCATCGGCCTACACCTACGGGGTGGAATGCCGGCATAACGAAGGGGCGCGGTCACGCTTCGCGTTTCCGCAAAGCTGGGTTTCAGTGGCTTATGAATAGAGATAGCGCTTAATCGACTTTTTGGGCGTTTTTTCGAACTCGTGGGGTATGAGCTGGATATGGTCGACCCGCTCGTAGGGGGCCACGAGGTTGTTGAGATCGGCACGGTTGCGCTCCATTATTTCATCGAGATGGTCGGAGGTGAGGCCGTCGACATCCATCTGTTCGTAATCGGGATATACTATTGCCGTCAGGCCCTTGCCGCGCTCCACGATGAGGCTCTCGCTGACGTAGGGCATGTTATTNAGCTTCGCCTCAATCTCCTCAGGATAGATATTCTGNCCCGAAGCGCTGAGAATCATCGTTTTGGAGCGACCGCGGATAAAGAGCACGTTGTCTTCCGATAGGGTGCCCATGTCGCCGGTGTGCAGCCAGCCGTCTTCCGACATCACGGCCATCGTGGCATCAGGGTTCTTGTAGTACCCGGCCATCACATTCTGGCCGCGCACGCAAATCTCGCCGGGCACCTGGCGGGGGTCATCGGAAAGAATTTTGGCCTCCATGTTGGGGAGCACGCGCCCGCAGGAAGTCTGCACAAACTCCCGCCAAGGCATGTAGCTGATCAGCGGGCCGCATTCCGTCATGCCATAGCCGACTGTGAAGGGGAACTTGATTTTTTTCAAAAATGCTTCAACCTCGCTGTTAAGCGGAGCGCCGCCGACGATGACCTCTTCGAAACAGCCGCCGAATGCCTCCACGAGGCGGTTGCGAATCTTGGCGTAAATGGCCGAGTCGAGCAAGGGCACCGCAAGGGCCCAGCGCATGGCCCGCTTGGTAATCATCGGCACAATCTGCTTGCGATAGATTTTCTCCAGAATCAGTGGCACGCACACCACGAGGTTTGGCTTGACCTTCTCGAGAGCCGCAAGGAGCAGCTTGGGTGTGGGAGCTTTGCCAAAAAGCGTCACGAAGGTACCGACAGCCAGGGGGGTCAGCATGTCGAACGAGCAGCCGTAGGCATGGGCCAGCGGCAGGAACGAAAGACAGCGCGAACCGCGGTAGTGGAGTCGCGAGCGTATGCCGAATATCACATTGCCGGCGAGATTGTCGTAGGTGAGCATCACTCCCTTTGAGAACCCAGTGGTGCCAGATGTGTAGTTGAGCACCGCCATTGCGTCGCGGGGCATGTCGGGATAGACGACATCCTCGGGCGCGAAACCCTTGGGGTATTTGGCCCGGAAACGGCGCGCGAGATTGCGCAGGACGCGCTCAGCCGAATTTTGGTTCTCGGGAACGCGTTCGGCAAGCACCTTGTTGTTTTCGAGCGAGAACACAGCCCTCAGCGCCGGCATCTGCTCGAACTCGTAGGGCTCCCACATAAGCTGGCTCACCACCAACAGCATCGCCTCGGAATGGTTGATGATGTGCTGCGCGTCGCGGGCATTGAAATCTGAAAGGATGGGGACAATCGTGGCCCCGTAGGTGATGGTGGCCATGAAATATGTGACCCAGGCGGCAGAATTCTTTCCGAGGAGGGCCACCTTGTCGCCGGGGCGCACGCCCAGCTGCTCGTAGATGAGATGTATGCGGGCAATGTCGCGGGCAAAGTCGGCGTAGGTGAGCACTTGGTCGTGGCCATACTCAGCCAGGGCGGGGAGCTCCCAGTTGTCGCGGAACGACTGCGCGTAAACCTTCAGCAGGTGTTCGTCGTAATGAATCATGGTTGGTGATGGTCTGTGTTATGGCGTTAGTCTTTGGTGGCGTATCCCGCATCGGCGAGAGCCTTGCGAAGCCGCTCGATATGATCGTGGTTGAGGGTTTCGAGTTCAAGGTGCAACACACAGGAGTTGACCTGCGAGGCCGAACCAACTCTTTCATGGTTCACAGAGAGCACGTTGGCGCCCTGGTCGCCCACCACTTTCAGCACATTCGACAGTGTGCCGGGCTTATCCTGCACCTCGAGTTCGAACTGGCACACACGGCCGGCCTTGGCCAGTCCGCGGTTTATGACGCGGTTGAGGGTGTTGACATCGATGTTGCCACCCGACACCACGCACACCACCTGTTGCCCCTTGATGGGGAGCTTGCCAAACATGGCTGCCGCGACCGCGGCGGCCCCGGCACCCTCGGCAACCAGTTTCTGCTTCTCAACAAGGGCGAGTATGGCGGCTGAAATCTCGTCGTCGGTCACCGTCACGACCTCGTCGACATAGCGCCGGCAAAGGTCGAGCGTAAGGTCGCCCGGTTCTTTTACCGCGATACCATCGGCGATGGTGAACACCGAGTCGAGGTGCTCGCGTTTGCCCGATTTAAGCGACTCGGCCATCGATGGGGCTCCCGCGGCTTGCACGCCATATACCTTTATGTCGGGGCGCAGTGTCTTCACCGCGAACGCCAGACCGGCAATGAGGCCGCCTCCGCCGATGGGAACCACGATTGACTGCACCTGGGGCATCTCCTCGATAATCTCGAGCCCGATGGTCCCCTGCCCCGCTATCACCAGCGGGTCGTTGAACGGGTGGACGAAAGTGTAGCCGTGCTTCTCCTTGAGCTCAATTGCCTTGGCGTAGGCGTCGTCGTAGACACCCGGCACGAGGCACACCTCGGCTCCAAGCCGCTTGGTGGCCTCGATTTTTGAAATCGGAGCCCCGGCGGGNAAGCATATCAGCGACTTGATGCCATGGTGGGTGGCACCGAGGGCCACGCCTTGCGCATGGTTTCCGGCGGAACAGGCGATAACGCCATGGGCCTTCTCCTCGTCAGAGAGTTGCGAAATCTTGTAATAGGCTCCGCGGAGCTTGAAAGCGCCCGTGTGCTGCAGGTTCTCGGGTTTGAGATATATGTCGCAATCGGCCGAAAGCTGTGTGGGGCCGATGATTTTGGGATGGCGGGCAACGTCGCGCAATACCATTTGGGCGCGATAAACCTCGTCGATAGTCAACTTCTTGTCCATGGGGAACGTGGTGTGGGAATGGTGGGGTTTACTGTTGCGAGAGCTTGGCATCCATGGCGGCAGCGGCCCTGCGGCCATCGCCCATGGCGAGAATCACCGTGGCGCCTCCGCGCACGATGTCGCCTCCGGCATAGAGCAGCGGCAGGCTGGTCTGCAAGCTCTCCTCGTCGACGGCGAGGGTGCCGCGACGGGTCACTTCAAGCCCGGGGATAGTGTTGGGAATGAGCGGGTTTGGCGACACGCCTACACTCACAATCACCTCGTCGACGGGCATCTCCACGATGTCGCCCTCGATAGGTACCGGCGAGCGGCGACCCGACGCGTCGGGCTCGCCGAGCTCCATGCGCTGCAGCCTCATGGCGCATACGCGGCCCTTATCGTCGGTGAGATATTCGATAGGGTTGTGAAGGGTCAGGAAGGTGACGCCCTCCTCCTTGGCATGGCGAACCTCCTCAATGCGCGCCGGCATTTCGGCCTCACTGCGGCGGTAGACAATGTAAACCTCCTCGGCACCCATGCGGCGCGCCGTGCGGCATGAGTCCATGGCGGTGTTGCCGGCTCCGACAACAGCCACGCGCTTACCTTTGATGACAGGGGTGGCCCAACCCGGACGACCGGCGCCCATGAGGTTGATGCGGGTGAGATATTCGTTTGACGACATCACGCCTATGGCGTTCTCTCCGGGGATGCCCATGAAGCGGGGGAGTCCGGCTCCCGAAGCCACGAAAATGCCATCGAATCCGCGGGCCAGAAGGTCGTCATACGTCAGGGTCTTGCCCACAACGCAGTTGGCCATGAATTTGACCCCGGCGGAACGGAGGGCCTCAATCTCAATGTCGACCACCTTGTTGGGGAGGCGGAACTCCGGGATGCCGTACTTCAGCACGCCGCCAATTTCGTGGAGCGCCTCNAACACCTCCACGGCATAGCCNCGGCGGGCCATNTCGCCGGCAAACGACAGCGCNGCGGGACCCGAGCCGACAACCGCCACCTTCTTGCCGTTGGCAGCCTCGGTGGGGGCTACGGCCCCGGTTGCGCCGGTTTCGTTGGCTGTGTCGGCGGCAAAGCGCTCGAGATAGCCGATGGCCACCGCCGGAAGATTCATCTTATTATATATGCACTGCGACTCGCACTGTCGCTCCTGGGGGCACACGCGGCCGCAGACAGCAGGGAGCGCCGAGGTTTCGCGCAGCGTGGCAGCGGCTGCAGCGAAGTTGCCTCGCTCGATGTTCTTTATAAAGCCCGGTATGTTGATGCCTACGGGGCAACCTTTGACACACGTCGGGTTCGGGCAGTCGAGGCAGCGGGTGGCTTCGAGCACGGCCTGGCCCGACGAAAGCCCCTGGTTGACTTCGGCACTGCAGGTCACGCGAAACGACGCCGGGAGCTCGGGCATTTTGGCGCGGGGAATCTCGCGGCGCTCTTTCGCGGTATGGGCCTTGCGCAGTTCCTCGCGCCATTCGGCGTCGCGAGGCGATATTGTATCCTTGTTCATAGGAATTTTAGGGTCTTCATTGATGGATTAATAGGAACGCAGGCGGGTGAGCATCTCGTCGAAGTCGACCTCGTGGGCGTTGAACTCCGGACCGTCGACACACACAAAGCGCATCTTGCCGCCGACCGTGACGCGGCAAGCGCCGCACATGCCGGTGCCGTCGACCATGATAGTGTTAAGAGAGCAGATGGTAGGCACCTCATACTTCTTGGTGAGCAGGCTCACGAACTTCATCATAATCGCCGGGCCGATGGTGCACACCAGNTCGACCTGCTCGCGCTTGATTACCTCCTNANCGCCGTCGGTCACCAGACCTTTGCGCCCGTAGGAGCCGTCGTCGGTCATTATCACAACCTCGTCGGCGTGGCGNCGCACCTCNTCCTCGAGGATTATGAGGTCGCGGGTGCGGGCGGCAAGCACGGCGACCACGCGGTTGCCGGCAGCCTTCATGGCGGCCAAAATGGGCAGCAGGGGCGCCACGCCTACTCCGCCTCCGCAGCACACCACGGTGCCGTAGTCGCGGATGTCGGTCGCGCGGCCAAGAGGCCCCACGACATCATGGAGGTATTCGCCAGCCTCCTTCGCGCAAATCTGGGCGGTCGACTCGCCAACGGCCTGCACCACAAGAGTGATTGTGCCTGCCTTGACATCGGCATCGGCTATGGTCAAGGGGATGCGCTCCCCTTTCTCGTCGCAAATCACGATGACGAAGTGGCCCGGACGGCGCGCCTTGGCAATCAGAGGCGCCTCCACNACGAGTTTTACCACNTTCTCCGAGAAATGCTCCTTGGAAAGAATCTTGTTCATTTATGTTTTGTGATGATATGTCGGTATTGTGCTTTATCCGGCAAATATACGAAACTTCCCCGCCACCTCAAAAAAAATATACCGCCTCCGCNCCAACCTCNGGCGAATCAGATTGAGGNGCAGACATTTTCGAGGAATTTTGAGGTAAGTGTTGCGGGGGGAGGGAAATTTAGTTAATTTTGCACCCGAATTATTGGAAATGGGCAATTTCAAATCCATACAGCAGTCGCTCGCGCCGGAACTGGCGAGGCTCAACAGCCTCATCAGGCAGACTCTCGACTCCCCCAACGAGTTGATGAACAAGGTGATTGCCAACTACCTCGAAAAAGAGGGGAAACAAGTGCGCCCAATCCTGGTGATGCTCTGCTCGAAGCTTTTCGGCGAGGTTTCCGACAAAGCAATCAAAGGCGCCGCCGCCGTGGAGCTGCTCCACAACGCGTCGCTCATTCACGACGACGTGGTCGACGACACCACAACCCGCCGCGGGGCGCAGACCATCAACGCCATCTGGGACAACCATCTGGCGGTGCTCATCGGCGACTTCTTCCTCTCAAACGCCCTGCTCCAGGCCGCCGACACTGCCGACATCCGCATCGTGAATTCAATTTCGGAACTCGGACGGCTGCTCTCCATTGGCGAGCTTGACGAAATCTACACCGCCCGCTTCAATAACCTCGACGAAGAGGCCTACTTCAAAATCATTTTCCGAAAAACCGCCTCGCTCTTTGTGGCTTGCGCCGAAGTCGGTGTCTTCGCATCGGGCATTTCCAAAGACGACCCCAGAGCGCAAGCTCTCATAGAATACAGCCGCCTCCTGGGACTCTGTTTCCAGATCAAGGACGACATTTTCGACTACTTTGCCGACGCTGCCATCGGCAAGCCCACCGGCAACGACCTTCGCGAGGGCAAAATAACATTGCCGCTGCTGCACACGCTTCGCGACGAAGCGCTTCCCGCCTGCGCCGAAATGAGGCAGCTCGCACGCAAAGAGAACCTCACTGCCGACGAAATAGCCTGCCTGATAGCTTTCGCCGTCGACAACGGCGGCATCGACCACGCCTATGCCGAGATGCGCCGCCTGCGCGACCAGGCTTGCGCGCTGCTCGACTCCGAGTTCGCCCCCTCGACAGCCCTCGACGCTCTTAAAGCCCTCATCGACTTTATCATCGAGCGCAACCACTAAGCCCCACCCCTTTTTCAAACCCTCCTCTCAATCATGGAATCGCTACGCCAACTTTTCAAGATCGGCCTCGGTCCGTCGAGCTCCCACACTATGGGTCCGCGCAAAGCGGCCGGCATTTTCCTCAGCGAGATGCCAGCCGCGACCTCAAAGGTGGTCGTGACCCTCTACGGAGCTCTCGCCGCGACCGGCAAGGGCCACCTNACCGACAAGGCNGTGCTCGATGTGCTCACCCCGGTGATTCCGGCAGAAATAGCGTGGCAACCTGAAACCGTGCTCCCCTTCCACACCAACGGGCTGCGATTCGAAGCATACGATGCCGACGGCGCGCCCCTCGCTTCCCAAACATTCTATTCAATCGGCGGGGGCGACATTGTGCGCGAAGGCGAAAGCCGCCTCCCATCGGAGAGCATCTATCCGATGACGANAATCAAGGACATTCTTGAATGGTGCGAGAANACCGGCCTGAGCTATTGGGAGTATGTCGAACAGACCGAAGGACCTGAAATCTGGGACTATCTGCGCGAAGTGTGGCACGTTATGAAAGCCGCCGTCGAGCGCGGCATCGAGGCTGAAGGAGTGCTTCCGGGCGGACTGGGAGTGCGCCGCAAGGCGGTGAGCTACCACGTCCACGCGGCCGGTTACAACTCGTCGCTCAAAAGCCGCGGACTGGTTTACGCCTACGCGCTTGCTGTGAGCGAGGAGAACGCCGCCGGCGGCCTGATTGTCACGGCCCCCACATGCGGCTCATGCGGAGTGTTGCCAGCGGTGCTCTACCACCTCCACACTTCCAAAGGATTTTCCGAGCAGCGCATCCTTCGAGCCCTCGCCACCGCCGGCCTGTTTGGCAACGTGGTGAAGCACAACGCCTCCGTGTCGGGGGCCGAGGTCGGATGCCAGGGCGAGGTCGGGGTGGCCTGCGCGATGGCCGCGGCCGCGGCTTCGCAACTCTTCGGCGGCACCCCGGCCCAAATAGAATACTCCGCCGAGATGGGACTTGAACACCACCTTGGGCTGACGTGCGACCCGGTGTGCGGACTCGTGCAGATTCCCTGCATCGAGCGCAACGCCTATGCCGCCGCACGCGCACTCGACGCCAACCTCTATGCCGCCTTTTCCGACGGCCACCACCGCGTCGACTTCGACCGCATCGTCGAAGTGATGAAGCAAACCGGCCACGACCTCCCCTCCCTCTACAAAGAAACCGCCAAAGGCGGCCTCGCCGCCATCCCCTGACCCGCGCACCAATAGAAACTTTGCGAGGCAATTTTGAGCGCCATCCAGGCGCTCCGAAAGTGCGCAGTAGCGCCTTATCGATTTAGCAATAATTAACAATGTTAAAGGAGGTTTACAATCAGTGATTGACTACCTTCGCGTACACAATTTACAATAAAACACATTCGTGGCCTCCTCGCAACGACACGGCCACAGCTCGCATAACTCTAAAAATGAAGCATTTCGTAGTTTTCTGCATTCTCCTGTGCGCGACTATTACAGCCGGAGCGGCTAACCCATTTGCAATGCAAAAAAATTCCCAGCGAAAGGGGGAGCAAATCATACTTCGCGACGGCACCATCCTCGATGCCAAAGTTCAGCAAATCACTCAAAACTCCGTGAAGTTCAACAATCTCACAGCTGGGATTAAGCTCGACGAGGTACCGCTGAAAGACGTTTACATGGTGAAATCGGGCAAACGCGGCAACTTGTTCTTCACTCAGGGCGGCCGGCGCAAGACCGGCGAGGTGAACGATATCGACCCTAAAGCCACCATAATCTACACTACGGACTACAGGGAACTGCCAGTGTTCACTCTCGAATACGANATGGACAAGATTATCTACACCACCTCGCTTCCCGACCGGCAGAACCCNCAGCCGCTGCGCAAGACTCTGCCCCAGAGCCTCGTGTTCCTAATCGTGTATCCCGATGGCACCTCAGACATCCTTTTCGACATGAATCAGGAACAACCTTACCAAACCGCGAGCGAACTGCAAAGCGCCAAAGCCGAGCAACAGGATGAACTGAAAGTCGTGTTCCACACCGTGAAACAGGGTGAAACCCTTGCCGCCCTCGCCGAGCGCTACGACGTGGCCATTGCGGATATCCGCGAATGGAACGAGCTTAAGCCCACCGTTAAAGACACTGCTCCCCTCAAGCCCGGACAGCAGCTTATGCTTTATGTGAAATCAACCAACTAACCTTTCCCTATGAGAAGGCTTCTTTCGCTCGCCGCACTTTGCACGGCACTATTAGCTGTATTGACAACCGCTTGCGACTCAGCCGGCCATCGCGAAGTAATCAAGGTGGTGACCGAGCGCGACTCGCTAATGAGGGTGGCAANATNGCNGGAGCGGCAACTTAACCGATTCANCTCCGTTATTTCCACGTTATCTCAGGCTCTTGACTCGGTGCAGCAACAGGAGGACATGCTGTTTCTCGACCCCACGGGAGAGGGGAAAGCGTCGAAAGCCGACGCACTCAACAACTTGAACCGCTTTGAAGCTGTTTTGAAAGCGCAGCAGTCACACATTGACAAGTTGGAGAAGCAACTCGCCGAAGCCCGTGAAAAGGAGAGCGACGACTCTGGCGAGGAGGTGAAAGAAGACCATGCTTCGGCAAGCCTTATCGCCAATCTGAGGCAGCAGCTTCACCAAAAGGACGAACTCATAGCCCAACTGCGAGCCGAGTTGGATCGCAAGGACATTGACATTTCCAATCTCCAGGCCATAGTCGACAAGCAGAAGACCCAAATCACCCGCCTCGACGAGCAGAACAAGCGGTATACCGAGGCGCTGACACGCTCATCCGACATGGCTAACCGCGGCTTTGTTGCCATTGACACTAAGAAAAATTTAGAAGCCAAGGGCATCATTCGCAAAGGGAAAATCGACACCCGCGACGCGCTNGACCGCTCGAAATTTTCGCAGGTCGATATTCGNAAATTCACCGAAATCACTTTCGACGCGAAAAAGCCAAAAATCCTNACCTCGGCTCCNGCNACNACCTACACGCTCACCACTGATGGCAAGGGGCAGTTTACACTGCGCATAAACAATCCGGCTGAATTCTGGTCTATCTCAAACTTCCTGGTAATCCAAACCAAATAATCANTATGCGCGCGCANCTCNTTCTGCTTCACCTAATTTCCGCCGCGGTCCTGTCGGCTGCTGTGGCATCGCCGCGCACCCACATTGTGGACCGAGGAGAGTCNTGGGANTCAATTGCGAGCAAATGGGGNCTCTACACNGCCGAACTGAAAGCTGCAAACAGCTTNTGCGACACNTTNTATTACGGCCTCGAAATTGACCTGCCGCCTACGGCGGAGAAAAGCCCGCTTTCCGTCTCGCGTTCAGCCTATCTGCTTACCCAAAACGAGAAAATCGACAAAGCCCAAAAGAACGTTTTAGCAGGGAATTTCGACGATGCTTACTGGCTGATTTCATCCGCGACTTCGGCCCATGGCGGAAGAGCTATCGCTCAGACCGACTATCTGATGGCACTCGTACAGGAACACGACCAAAAATACCAGTCTGCCTACAAATACTTCTGCAAGGCTCTCGACGCCACAAATAAAGGCGACATAACCATTCCAGAGGAGCTGCGCCACTCGCTTGCCTCGAACCGCGACCGCACCGAGATACTCGCAAAAGAGGAAAAACGACGCGAGGACGAGGAACGCGAACGACGCGAAAAAGAGCGCCTCGAACGCCTGGAGCGCCAGCGACAACGCGAACTCGCCGCCGCGAAAGAAAGAGAGTCCGCGAAATCACAATCCAATGCGGGAAGCGGCTGTGGCTGGGGAGGTGGCTGGCAATTTCCCGCTCGGCTAACGCCGTTCTTGCCCGTGGGGTACAACCCGGCTCCGGTATACGACTGGAACTCAGTGCAACTGA
>WFLX010379199.1_pt1 | contig 11247 bp, 11 predicted proteins | sample 4967041 | NCBI WGS metagenome assembly WFLX01 (sample SAMN12857096, study PRJNA449069) | gut metagenome | isolation source: stool from male and female vole | host: Microtus ochrogaster | place: USA:Florida | collected 2017 | reverse complement strand
TGTTTTCATTATAAAAGTTTTAAATACGCTACAAAGATAGCGATTTCGCTATATTAAACAAATAAAAATATAACGAAAATGCAATAATTAACTTTTTTAACTATCGGATCAGAAGGGGATGTAGTCGCGGGGGTTGACGCGGGTGCCGTTGTACCACAGCTCGAATGCGGGGCGGGAGATGCTCTGGGCTTTGTCGCGCTCGACCAACCCCAGACGCTGCCCGGAAACGACTTTGTCGCCACGCTCCACAAAGGATGATGTAAGGCCGGTGTAACGGCTCACGAAGTCGTTGGGGTGCTGCACTATGGCAACAATGCCATCGGAAGGTGAATTGAACACATCGAGCACCGTGCCGCGATAAATGGATGAAACGGGCTGAGTGGCAAGGGCATCAAAATCGGCATGGCGGGGATCCTGATTTTTCTCGGGCAAACGGATCTCGGCTCCCTCAAGGGGATTGACAAATTTCATGCCTTGCGCGACGATGGGCGACATCACGGAGAGGTTGAAGCGCTCACGCTCACGATACTTGTCAAGAAACTCTTTCTCGGCCTCAGATGCCTTGGCAAGTGAATCGAGCGTGTAGACGCGCGAAAGGGTGNCGATGNGGAGCGACGGCAACTCGGTGTCGAGGTCGCCNGTGATGACGGCAAGAAGATTATCGACGTACTTNTTGCGCACCGAGGTCTCGGTGACAATGCTGTCGATGCGCACGGCAGTCTGCTCATACTCACGCCTCTGCGCATTGCGCAGATAACCGGGGAGAATAACCCTCATCGGGGTATTCACCACAATGAATATGCCGACAATGGCAAGAATGACTGCGGCAATGAAGGCTGTAACAACAAGACCCGGAGTGGAAAGCCGCAGATGGATGATGGGGGAGAAGGTGTTTTCGTCGGTGAGGGAAAGCCGGAAACGCCGACGCAAGCGCCGACGTACTTCTTTCTCNATACCGGTNAGTTTTTTACTCATTTGCTACGGGTTGTGAAGATGTGGTATCCTGTGGCTGCGATGATGCAACGGCGGGAGTGGTCTTTGCCGAGGGATCTTTGAGCTCAAAGGTGTTGCGGTCGGGGGCGTTGTAGATNACAATGCCGAACTCNGGGGCNGTNGCAACAACGTGCTCGATGATCTGGGTGCGGACGGATTCATATTTTACCCATGATGTGGCATCACCATCGGCATAACACCAAACCTGNAGGGGNGCTCCCTGAGCGGTGGGTGGCATGATGCGCACAATGAGGTATTCCTGCGATGAGATGCATGGATGCTTGAGAAGATACTCACAGAGATAGGCGCGGAACAGGCCGGCATTGGTCTCGACCGAACCGTTGACGGGTGCAGTTCCGCCGTTGAATGGCTGACCGTTTTTCANCGCATCGTCGACAAACGACTGCATCTGGGGATATTTCTGCACGATACGCTGAATNAATGCGCTATCAACNTTGAATATGCTTGACATGTCGACCAGAAAGTTAACCTCGATGAGTCGGCGNCCGATCTCAAACATTCCGCGGTAGTTCTGGAACGATCCGGAAATGAGTGTGTAGGGTGGAAGCATGACAAGCGTATTGTCCCAGTTGCGCACTTTCACTACCGTGAGGGTCACATCCTCNACCGAANCGTTGGCGNGTGTGTTTGGCACGACAATCCAGTCGCCTACACGTATCATGTCGTTTTGCGAGAGGAGGATGCCTGACACAAAACCGAGAATGCTATCCTTGAAGATAAGAAGGAGGGCTGCCGACATGGCAGCCATGCCGGTAAGGAGGGTGAGGGGGTCTTTCTGAATCACGACTCCGATGGAGAGAATGGCAGTAACGACCCAAACTACTCCGTGGGCTGAGATAAGAAGTCCGCGCAAGGGGTGTTTCTTCTCATTCTCGCGGTTGTCGAAGCGAAGCCATATAAGTGAGAGCAAGCTGTTGATGCCTATCGCAAAGGCGAAATACAACCACACGACCAGAATGCGGAGGAGGATGGAGTGAATGGCGTGGTCGGCCTGAAATGCCCATGGAATGAATGACATGATCACCAGCGGGGTGAGAATGTGGGTGCACTTGGTGCCGATGCGGAGGTCGATCATCTGCTGCGCGAGCTGGCTGTTGCGCATCCTGAGTATCTTGCGCAAAATCGCAATCGCGGCGCGGCGGACAAGCATTGCCACAAACAAAGCCACGACAAGAATCACGACGGAGTAGAGCACATCGTCGAGACGACGCACGCCACCAAGCCCGACGGCATCAAGCATCTTGTGGATAAATGCAAGAATGCCGGTAGCTATGGCATGGGATGGAATGAGTGTGTCGGTAGGTAGAGTTTTCATAGTCAGGCTTTGTTTTTAGCTTGTTTATTGCGGTTGTAGTATCGCTGAATNGCATCGGTGGCATAGACAGTGAAGAGTGGGAACATGACAATGCCCATCCCCGAAAGCACACAGCACAGTATCTTTCCGACAGGCGTGACGGGATAAATGTCGCAACCGAGAGTGGTGACCTGCGAGCAACCCCACCAGAAGGCAGACCAGTAGTTGGTAACGGCGGGATTGACTCCGCCTCCCTCTTTCTGGTAGAACACAAGCGCGGCGAAGTAAGTGACAAGGACAAGAATGGAAACGTAGGTCACCAGCATCCCGAGGAAACGGTTTTTGGAAATGTAGCCTATGACAATGCTGAGTGCCATGCCACCACGCGCCAAGGGGATGAAGCGGAAAAAGTAAAGTTCCTCGCTCGTGACGAGCCATCCGGTAAAGGGCAACAGGTTGAGATAGGGGATGGAAAGGAGAAGGAAATACCATCGGTGCTTCACATAATCCCACTTTCGGTCGGCTATCCACAGCTCGGCAAAAAAGTCGAAAATGAACGCCACGCACACCCAGAACTGGAACAGCATGTAGTGGTGATTCTGCAAGAAATCACGGTCGCGTATAGAGTCGACCGAAATGTAGATGATGAGAATCACCGACAACACCAATACCATGGTGTGGAGGAGGTTCAGAAATATTTTTTTTTGAGCGGCAGACATGATAGTAATATAGTAAACAGTTGATGACGTGGTGGCATAAGTGAGAGTTTCACTCCGGTATAGATATAAACAACCTAACCGCGAAATGAGTTTACACTACCGAGGCCGCGCATGCAGCTATTTACCATGTGACTATGCTGTTGGAATCGCCTACAGTGACCCGAAGGGTTGTCTTAGCTCCCGACACAAGCGGGATGTTGTGGTCGACATGCCCGAAAGGAACGTTCATAGCCACCGGGAAGTCGTAGGGCGCAACCATGTCGNCTATCATCTCTTCCATGAGCTTGTAGTTGGCATTAGGGCGGTAGCCGGTGAACTGACCGACCATGAGNCCTGCNAGTGAAGCCATTTTGCCTGACAGACGGAGCTGGTAGAGGATGCGCTCGGTCTTGTAGATNGGCTCCTCGACGTCTTCNATGAAAAGGATAGATCCGGGCTGGATTACGTCGAAGGGTGTCCCGATAAGGTCGGCGATCACAGCAAGGTTTCCACCNAGCAGCTTGCCGGTGGCGAGACCGGGGCGGTCGAAAGCAGAGGATGGAAACTTCTGAGTGGGTTTCTCTCCGCGCAGGATGCTGAAGAGCAAGGCATTGTCGGGGTCATCGGCTCCGCGGGCTATGTCCTTTGTCATAGGGGCATGAACGGAAACGATGCCCTTGCGCGCCATGAGCGCATGAAGTGCCGAAATATCACTGAAACCAACGATCCNCTTGGGGTCACGCTGAANGGGAAGCGCATCGAGACGGTCGAGCAGATGAACGGCACCGTAGCCTCCGCGGCTGCAGATGACAGCCTTGACTGTGGGGTCGGTGAGCGCATGGCTGAGGTCGTGGAAGCGCTCTGTGCCTGTGCCGCTATAAGAGCCGCTTTTGCCGAGAGCGTAGTCACCGATGTAGGGTCGCCATCCCTGCTGCTCAAGAACCTTGACGGCAGCATGAACGTGCTTTGCCTCTATCGATCCGGCGGGAGAAACAATGGCTATGCGGTCGCCCTGAGCGAGCGGCGCGGGAAAAACCGGTGTTGTATCGGCTACGGACATGATGCAGTATTGTTGTGATTTAACCGGCTGTGGCTACGGTGATGCCACGGGCACGCAACTTGGCGGCGACACGCTCAAGGTCGTCGGGAGAGACCTTGGAAAGAGTGGTGAGGGGCGTGGGGCGGTCGATGGTGTAAAGCATGACTTCACGCGGCTTGATGCGCATGACGGCCTGAATGAGAGCCTCCACTTCCTCGTCGGTAGTGTTGTCGATTACCCGGCCTTCGCTCTCTCCGCGCAGCAGCATGGTCTGGATGATGGCTTTCTCACCGAAGTCCTCCAGCTGTGAGATGACTCTCTCGGATGTGAAATCGGGTGAGTTGGGACGGTCGATGAGGCGCATNGTNGANGTCAGAGCCGAATCNAGCTTGAGAATGGCGTTGTCGGCACGACGGAGTGCATCNACNACTTCGGGGTGGTCGATGCGCGTGGAGTTGGTGAGAACGCTTATTTTGGCGTCGGGATAAAACTCNTCNCGCAANGCNGTNACAATATCGATCGCCTCGGGAAACTGCGGGTGAAGTGTGGGCTCGCCGTTNCCTGAGAAGGTGATGACGTCNAGCTTGCTGCCCTGACTCTTCATGTCGCTGAGCTTAACACGGAGGTCATGGCTAAGCCGCTCCATCGACGGGAACCCGGTCGTGCCGGGTCCCTGTGCGTTAAAACCTGCCTCACAGTAGATGCAGTCGAAGGAGCATATCTTGCCGTCGTCGGGCGAGAGGTTTATTCCAAGCGACACGCCGAGNCGGCGGCTGTGNATGGGGCCGAAGACGGTGGAATGGAACAGTACGGTCTGCATCAAAAAAATCAGACGGTGAGNATTTCTTTTTCTTTGGCAGCAAAAAGGTCGTCGATGCGCTTCATGAAGCGGTCGTGGAGTTTCTGCATGTCGTTTTCAGCGTCTTTCTCCACATCCTCGGGCATACCCTGCTTCACGGCTTTCTTGAGACCGTCGATGCCCTCACGGCGAGCGTTGCGCACGGACACCTTGGCCTGCTCAGCCTCGGCTTTTGACTGCTTCACAAGCTGGCGGCGACGCTCCTCGGTGAGCGGCGGGATGGAGATGCGGATCACCTCACCGTTGTTCTCGGGAGCGATTCCAAGATCGGAATTGATAATGGCTTTCTCTATCTCGCGGAACATCGATTTCTCCCAAGGAGTGATGGTGATGGTGCGGGCGTCGGGGACGCTGATGTTGGCTACATTGGAAATGGGGGCAGCACTGCCGTAGTAGTCGACGCGGATGCCGTCGAGAATCTTGGGATTTGCCTTTCCGGCACGTATATGGGCGAGCGACTCGTCGAGATATGCTACGGCGAGTTCCATCTTCTCTTCTGCGTCGTTGAGGTAGGTCTTAGGATCCATTGTGTATGCGTGATTTAAGTTATAATCAATAGACAAGTGTACCGGTTTTCTCACCGGCGAGAACTTTTGCAAGGTTTCCGGGGGTGTCCATGTCGAAGACGATGATGGGGAGGCGGTTTTCCTTGCAGAGCGCGGTGGCCGTGAGATCCATCACCTTGAGGTTGCGGTTGTAGACCTCGTCGTAGGTAATCTCATCGAATTTCACGGCTGTGGGGTCTTTCTCGGGGTCGGCGGTGTAGACACCATCGACACGTGTGCCCTTGAGCATCACATCNGCTTCNATCTCGACACCACGGAGNGCAGCNCCGGTNTCGGTGGTAAAGAACGGATTGCCNGTGCCTCCCGAAAGGATTGCGACACGGCCTGCTTTCATAGCGTCGATGGCTTTCCACTTGCTGTAGTGCTCGCCGATGGGGAACATATTGATGGCGGTGAATACAGCGGCTTTCTGCCCTATGGCCTCCAGAGCCGAACTGAGTGCAAGTGAATTGATGACGGTGGCGAGCATACCCATCTGGTCGCCTTTGACGCGGTCGAATCCCTGCGAGGCACCTTTGAGGCCNCGGAANATNTTGCCGCCGCCGATAACGATGGAAACCTCAACGCCGCTCTCGACNGCTTCCTTGATCTGAGCGGCATACTGGCTGAGACGGGTGGTGTCGATGCCGTGACCGCTTCCGGCNGCAAGCGACTCACCGCTGAGTTTGAGAAGGACTCTCTTATATGATGTTCTCATTTAGCAATCAATATATTTTATCAATCAATTTATGACTGTGNTTTTNTATCGGANGAAGCNGCTACAGGAGGGATGGGCATGCGNTAGACACGACGGCGNCGATGCTGGATGCGNTCGAAGTACTCCCACTGTTTCTGCACGCTCTGGTTGTTTTCAAGCTCGAGGTTTGTCTCNGCGTAGCGGTAACCGCATTTTATATAGACAGGTATCAGTTCGGCGAANAGGAGTGAGTTGACGCCTTTGTTCTGATACTCGGGCTTGACTGCCACGAGGAGNAGNTCGACNCGGTCGGTCTTGCCTTTGATGGCCTGCAACAACGGATACCACCCGAACGGGAAGAGTTTTCCCTTGCTCTTCTGCAGTGCTCTGGATAGTGAGGGCATTGTGATGCCGACGCCTACCAGACGGTCGCACTCATCNACGATGACAACCACGTGGTCGAGGCGCAGCATGGAGAGGTATTCGTCGATATAGTAATCGATCTGCTTCGGGGTGAGGGGCGTGTAGCCGTAGAGCCCGTCGTAGGCCTCGTTGATGAGCCGGAATAGCTCCTGCCCGTAGTCCTGCTTGAGTTTCTTGCGGGAGGTGTAGGTGAGGGTGCGGAGATTATATTTTTTCTTAACGATGTCGGCTATGCGCTGCATCTTCTCCGGCACTCCATCGGGGACGTCGATGCGATACTCGATCCAGTCTACTTCTTTTTTCATCCCGAGCCGCTCCATCTGCTGCGGATAGTAGGGATAGTTGTAGATGGTGGCCATGGTGCTGAGGTACTCAAATCCGTCGACAAGCATTCCCTCGTGGTCGAGGTCGGTGAATCCCATAGGACCAACCATCTCGGTCATCCCTTTTTTGGCTCCCCAGCGGCTGACGGCTTTGAACAACGCATCGACAACCTTGTCGTCGTCGATAAACTCAACAAAGCCCCANCGCATGACTTTCTCNCCGAATTTCTCGTTGGCCTTGTGGTTTATTATGCCTGTAATGCGCCCGACGGGCACACCACGGCGATAAGCCATGAATGACTGAGCCTCACAATAGTCGAAAGCAGGGTTCTTGTCGGGACTCAGTGTCTTTATATCATCGGACACCAGCGGCGGCACAAATGCGTCGTTGCCGTCGTAGTGACGTATGCCAAATTCCACAAATTTAGCAAGCTGCTCTTTCACAGGAGCTACCGGATGCACTTCAATCGACATAATCAAGCATCTTTAGAGGGTTTATGCGTGGTGGACAACCGAGGTGAGCCATGCCAGCACAACAATCATAATTACAAGGAATATGGCAATCAACACGCCGAGACGTGATGCCTTGCGGTCATTGAGNGCCATCTTGAGCTCCTGNACGTCGGAGTAATGTCCGGCAATGGCATTCTGCGCCACCTTGCGGCAGCGGGCGTGTCGCTGCGCCACTTCGGGAGGGCANGCATNNAGTGTGGCCTGCAATATNTTNCCAAANGCCACTATATCGCTGCGGGTGTCCTGCCGCGAGAGATGATCAAGCTGATCGAAACCAACATCAATNACCTTGAGGTTGCGGATGTTTTCAGTGAAGATGATGCGATCGGGTGTGAGCTGATGATGCACAATGTGGTTTTGCTGAATGTAGTCGAGGGCATCGACGAGACAGGTGTTCACCTTGATCAGAATGGACTCGTCTACCTCGCCCTTGCTTATGAGTCGGGCAAGCGAGTCGCCATAGACATCATCGGTGATAATGGCTCGCCCGACTCCGGGGACATCATCGAAATCGTTGATCATGATAATGTTGGGGCTCGCNAGATTGTAGCGCACCTCAAACTCTTTCTCAATCATGGCCTGCATGTCGGGGTCGTCACGGAACTCCGGACGCAGTGTTTTCATCATGACCCACTTTCCAAACTTCTTGGCCGTGTAGACATGATAAAACTTCTCATCCCACTCGGGAAGATGCTCTATCTCGGTCCACTTTCCGGTAGGATCACTGAATATGATGTTGTCTGCTTTATCATCCATAGAATGCAAATTTATGAAAATAATCCATACTTCATAAATTTAGGGTGGTTTTGATTCAAATAATTGTCTTTATTTGACTACATTTGGGTGATGGAAAATAATCAGTACATAGTTTCGGCACGAAAATACCGTCCGTCGACGTTTAACGCGGTGATAGGTCAGAAAGCTCTGACTATGACTTTGCGAAACGCGATAGCCACCAACCGGCTTGCCCACGCATATCTGTTCTGCGGGTCGCGCGGTGTGGGAAAGACGTCGTGCGCGAGAATCTTTGCAAAGACGATAAACTGCACCAATCCGACAGCCGACGGGAACCCGTGTAATGAGTGTGACTCCTGCCGGGCTTTCAACGAAGGTCGGTCGCTCAACATNGTGGAACTTGACGCGGCATCGAACAATGGTGTAGACGATATACGCAATCTGGTGGATCAGGTGCTTATCCCGCCCACTTCGGGAAAGTACAGGGTGTTTATCATCGACGAGGTGCACATGCTGTCGTCGAGNGCTTTCAACGCTTTTCTGAAGACNCTTGAGGAGCCGCCATCCTATGCTATCTTCATCCTCGCCACGACCGAGAAGCACAAGATCATCCCGACCATACTGTCGCGCTGCCAGATATATGATTTCGCCCGCATCACTCCTGATGACATAACGGATCATCTCGCCGATGTGGCCCGACAGGAGGGGATAGAGGCTGAGCGGTCGGCTTTAGGCGTGATCGCCTCGAAAGCCGACGGCGCGATGCGTGACGCTCTGTCGATATTTGACCAAGTGGCTGCCTCGACGCGAGGTCACATCACCTACGAAGCGGCTATAGATAGCCTCAATGTGCTCGACGGTAGTTATTTCAAAAGGCTATGCGACGCTTTTGCGGCAGCTGACCCGGGTGCGGCTCTGCTCGTGTTTAAGGAGATAAGAGACAAGGGGTTTGACACCCACTTTTTCATCAACGGTCTGGCATCGTGGCTGCGCGACATGATGGCTGCCCGCGACCCGCGCACACTCCTGCTTGTGGACGCTCCCGAGGAGGAGAAAAAACTGATGGCTGAAGCGGCCTCAAAGTTCCCGCCCGATTTCTTCTACAAGGCCATGAGCCTTTGCAATGATGCAGACCTGCATTACCGCGAGGCCACCAACAAGTCATTTCTTGCCGAGCTGCTGCTCATCAAACTGTGCCAACTACTAAGCCCCTCCCCCGCCTTTAGCGAGAAGGAGGAGGGGCATCTTGACAGTCTCGCACCGATAAAAGCGACAACAATCACCCAAAACGCTGCTCCACAGGCTCAAGCTACCACAGCGGCCGCATCACAGGCNAANCCAACNCNGGCTACATCGCAACCGCAACCAGANCGGCCTATAGCACCGCAACAGCCGACTTCTCCAACTCCCACAGCTGCACCGCGTCAAATCCGGCCGCAACCGACCGTGCAGATAAAGAGCACGGGAGGAATGCGCAGCAGCGGCCTGTCGCTTCGCAACATTAATGATATAGCGAGTGGTACAACCACCGAAACCGCGAAATCGCAGAATGTAGGGGGCCAGAAAAACAGCGCCCGGTTCAGCACCGAACGGCTGCACGAGGTGTGGCAGGGATACATGGATGCACGTCCGTCGGAGAAACGACTGGTGAACACGATGCGTGCTTCCCTGCCAAAGATAGGCGATGACACTACCACTCTGACCATCGTTGTGGAGAATGAACTGCAAAGGGTGATGATGGAGGAGGAAAAATCGCGACTTCTCCCCTATCTTCACAAAAATCTCAACAATGATTTCGTGACACTCAACGTGGAGGTGAATGCAGGTGAAGGAAACCCACGCACATGGACTGACCGGGAAGTATATCAGCATCTGCTTGAAAAGAATCCGCAAATGGCAGATTTTGTAAAGGAGCTGGATCTGAGGCTGTCGTGATAGGCGTATTGTGGTGGACGCACGGGCCGTGCGTCCCTACTCTGAGAATCGACGGACGCACCATGGTACGTCCGTACAAAAAATAAGAAGGATTATGGTACTATTATGAGAGTGTTTGGTAAATCTTAAGGAAGCTCTTAAACTTTTATTATCTTTGTAGCGTCAATATAAATCCTATCCCCCTACCACCTACGTTTTGTCAACAGCAAGAATTGCGGGAATACTGCGTGCACGAGACTATTCCCCTAACCATATCGGCAATGACGCGGCGATAATGAACGCCGTCGGCGACCAGTTGCGTAAACGCGGCTGTGAAGTGAAACTTTACAGCGAGGAGCAATTCGGCGGAATGGATGATAATGCCATCGCTGAACTGAAGGAGATGGATTGCCTGCTGGCAATGTGCCGCTCGCCGAAATGTGTTGAACGGCTCGAACAACTTGAAAAGGAGGGGATGTATGTGGTCAACTCGGGTTATGGCATAGAAAACTGCCGACGTGAGCGGATGAGCCGCATACTGATGGGAAATTCTATCCCTTATCCTGTGAACTTCACGGTCGACACCGACAAATCGGCTCTTAAACGGCTTAAAGAACTGAATATAGGTAAATGCTGGATCAAGCAGGCCGATTTTCACTCGATGCACAAGGAGGATGTGACATTTGTACGTCATGCCGAGGAGGCTCAGGAGGTGCTTCATGAGTATTTTCTGCGAGGCATAAGGCGCGCACTCATAACAGAACATGTGATAGGTGATCTGATAAGATTCTACGGAATAAGAGGGACTGGAGTTTTCAACTGGTTCCTCCCGATGGATTCACGTCACCACGGGCCTGATGCCGACGGTGACTCGCAAGCTGACTTTGATGAGAACAAGCGGAAGGAGATTTGTGAAAAGGCTGCCGAGGTTCTTGAAATAGATGTGTATGGTGGCGATTGCATGCTTCTGCCCAACGGGGAACTGATGATCATAGATGTGAATGACTGGCCCAGTTTCGCTCCTTGCCGCAAAGAAGCAAGCTCGGCTATTGCCCGCTACGTGCTGCGCCAACTCAAGCAGAGAAAAGGAAGACGGTAACAGATCACTTCAAGAGATGCGCAGACGGATTAAGCACTTAGGCCGCCACTTGGTCTACAGCAACGATTTTGTGAGTACCCTGCTCAGGTCGGGG
>WFLX010327803.1_pt1 | contig 11251 bp, 8 predicted proteins | sample 4967041 | NCBI WGS metagenome assembly WFLX01 (sample SAMN12857096, study PRJNA449069) | gut metagenome | isolation source: stool from male and female vole | host: Microtus ochrogaster | place: USA:Florida | collected 2017 | reverse complement strand
GCCACTGTGTATGTTTTTTAGGATTATTTGAAAATTGAGAGCATCCAGGTCGACATGCCGACATAAATCAGCAGACCCACCACATCGTTTGTAATCTGTATGAAAGGCCCTGTGGCAAGAGCGGGATTAATCTTCAACCTTTCAAGAGTGAGGGGCACGAGGGTGCCGAACACGGTGGCGAATATCACCACGGCAAAGAGGGAAGCTCCTACGGCGAGGGCTACCGAATATTTATACTCCGAAGGTTGTGTGAAGAATATGTAAAGAAACACTACGGAAGAAATCACCACGGCGTTAAGCATGGCCACCAAGAATTCCCGGCCGATCTGGCTCCAGGCGTTCTTGATCTCAAGACGTCCGTTGGCAAGGCCCTGCACCACGATAGCCGAGGCTTGCACACCCACGTTACCACCCGTGCCGCCGATGAGGGGGATGAATATCGCCAGAGCGGTCACAGCTGCTATCTGAGCCTCGAAGCCACCCAAGATAAGGGAGTTGACTATACCGCCGACAATGCCGATAAGCAGCCAGGGTATACGTGCCTTGGTCTGGGCGAGAACTGAGTCGGAAGCATCCACATCTGAGGAGATACCTGAAGCGAGCTGATAGTCGCGTTCGCTCTGCTCCCTCACCTCGTCCATGACGTCGTCCACGGTAATCTGACCGACCAGACGCCCTATACTGTCGACCACCGGCATTGCCACAAGGTCATATTTCTCGAAGTCTATCGCCACATCGTCAATCGGGGTCTCGGTGCGCACGGATACAGGGTCTGCCTCCATGACGTGTTTGATTTTCGACACCGAGGGATGTGTGATCATCTTTTTGAGCGGGAGGATGCCTTTGAGACGGTTGTCGTTGTCTACCACATAGACATAATATATATCGTCAAGGTCTTCGGCCTGACGGCGCATCTCTTTGAGACAGTCAGGCATGGAGAGATTCTCGTTCACCACAATCATCTCGGTGCCCATCAGACCGCCGGCAGTGTCCTCGTCATATTGGAGCAGGTCAACGATATCGCCGGCCTGTTCCATGTCGTCGATATGGGAGATTACCTCATCGCGGTCCTCCTCATCGAGTTCCTGGATAAGGTCCACGGCATCGTCCGTGTCGAGGAGATCGATGTAATGGCCGATCTGCTCAGGATCCATTCCTTCAAGGAGCTTCTTACGGTCCTCCTCATCGAGTTCCATGAGCACGTCGGCTTTTTTCTCCTTGTCTTCAATCAGATTGAAGAGCCACTCCGCCTGTTTCAGATTGAGCGACTGAAAGAGCTCGGCAATATCCGCAGGGTGCATCTCTTTCACTTCCTGCTGCGCGGCCTCGCGGTCTTGGGAATCGATTATCTGCTCGATACGTTCTATGTCGTTTTCGGTAAAATCCCTCATAATGCTACATCTTTGACTGCAAAATTACGAAAAAATACCCGAAAAGGTCAGTTTACCGGAGAATTTTTTGGTTGGCGCCAACGTTTCGCTCGCCCGGGACGTTTCGTTCGTCCGGGTCGCTTGACACGCCTGAGAAGCAGAAGAGGCAGATAGAGCACCAATGCCACCAGGGAGAAGAGCAGACCGCCGATCGTGCCTGCCGCCAACGGAAACCAGAAACTTTCTTTTGACGTGCCCACAATGAAGGGTATGAAACCGAGCACGGTTGAGAGCACTGTCATGATAATCGGCATCAGTTTCACTCCGAATGCTTTAAGATATAAGGTGACGGCCCTTGCGGGAGCTATACGGCCCTGAGTCCCGACGGTAAGACGCAGAGAGTCAAACTCATTGATGATGTAGATGGCGGCGTTTACGGTGATGCCGCTCAGAAGAATGAAGGAGGCGAAACCGCCTTGATCGAATTTGAGTTCAAATAACCAGAAGGTCAGGAATATACCTACATACGACATAGGGATAATCGCGATAATGGCCAATGGCCGTAGCAGTGAGTTGAATAGCACCGCACTTATAAAGAATATTATAGCGGCTATAATAAGCAACACAAAATATCGTGTGTAATCTTTGTTGTTCCAGTCCCAGTCGTATGAGTCTATCTCTACTTTATAACCTTTGGGAAGGGTACGGTTGAATTTCTCAACGATACGTTTGAGAAGCTTGTTGCCTTGCTCTGACGAGCCGATGTACTCATATTGCAGACACAGACGGTAAGATTGATTCTCCTTGACTATGTCTTGTGGTGAGGCTGTCTTCTCAAACCGTGCGAAATCAGCCACTTTGTAACTCCTGCCGCCGATTATAAGCGGTGCGTTGAGCAACGCCCACACGTCATAGTCGCGGCTTTGCGAAGACGACAGCATCATCTTCTCGGTGTAACCGTCGGCCTGTATGTAGCCACATTCGATATTGCGTCCGAATACGGGCCTTAAGGCGCCATAGAAGTCCTGTGCCGTAAGGTTGTTGCGTGCCAGGGCCTCGCGGTCTACGGTAAGCGTGAACTCCGTGTAATCCTCTTTCCAAAAAGAGAAATCTGATTTCATCTCAACTTCTTTGATGCGACGGTGGGAAAGCAGGGAGTCGCGCAACTGCTCACCGAAGTTCCACAGATCGTCATAATTGAAGCCATACATCTTTACACGCATACTGCCTGAGTTCTCTATCACGCTGTTGTTGAAAGCGTTGTCTTCAAGGCCGTAGACGCTCCAGCTGCCCCCTCCTAACGTCAGGGCTTTGCTCACTATGTCTGATTTAAGTCGATAGGGTAGTGATGTGGATCCTGCCTCATCTGTGAAACGTATCGTGATCTGACCTTGCCGCCCGTTTTGAACGTTGGTCTGGAACTGGCGTATGCCCTCCTTGGAGGCCAGGAAAGTCTCCATACGTCGCATGAGATTGTCCATCTGGGCGATTGTCGCGCCGTTGGGCAATGAAGCGGTCACGTATAGCATCTTTTCTCCGTAATCACGGTTGAAATAACCCCCTTCCCGCACCTTGTCGAAGAAGAGCCACTCCGTACAACCTATTCCTCCGGCCATCAGCAGGAAAAAAGCCCATCGCCACCGCAATGCAAAACGTATGTAACCCCCGTAGAGATGCCGGAGCAGTATGGTAACACGGCGTCGCAGTGAACGCAGCCGGTGTTTCCCTCTCTTTTCGGCANCTTTGGAATATGCCTTCACACACCCCATGCGCTCGGCCAAGGCCGGCACAAGAAAGAGAGCTACTATAAGCGACACAAGCAGATTTACAACCACCACTATCACAAAATCCTCGAGATTACGCTTTATCTCGTCATTCAGCAGAAAAACCACTATGAGTGCACCGGCCGTGGTGAGCGTGGCGGCGAGTATCGCCGGGAAGGCCCTACGGTCACGCCGGCGCATATAGTGATCACACATCACAATCGTATTGTCTATCACGAGGTTGAGCGATATGGTGATGCCGGCAAGTGAATAGAGTTGTATCTCGGTGGAAAAAAACCGATAGAATATCACGGCTACTGCAAGGTTTATCGCAAGAGAAATGACTGTCAGCAACGTGTAACGCACGTTACGGGTGACAATCACAATGAACACCAGCAAGATCAGCACCGTAAGACCCGTGCGGAAATATATCTTGTCAAGCTCTTTGCGTATCGTGTCGGTATTGTCATTGGCAAGCAGAAAACTCATACCGGCCGGCGCTTTCCTGCGCAGTCGGTCAATACACCGCGCTACCTCATCACCTACCTTCAGCTGATTGGCATCCTCAGCCGCCGTTAAGTTGAGATAGATGGAGTTAAGCCCGTTGATGCGGAAATATGAATCAGGTGTTCCCTNAGTNTGAGTCACCGTGACCACTTTGTCAAGTGTTATGGCCTCTCCTTTAGGTGTTACAAGGGGTATCTCGGCGGGCTCGAACACATTTCTGTCTCCCGTCGACTTCCCCACGATGCGCATACGGTTGCCGTCGACTTCTCCCACACCTAAGAATTCCGACTTGTAATGACGCTGTATAGCCTCTGTCAGATCGTTTGTCGTGATACCGAGCGCACCAAGTCGGTCGGCATCATACTCCAGATGCCACTCCATCGGCACGACCCCATAGATAGCCACCCTCTCTACCCCTAGTATGTCGCTCAACACAGGCACCACTTTTTCCGATACGTATGCCTCGATTTCCATTGACGAACCGGGGGCGGTGACCGTGTAGGTCATGAACGGACCCGATGAGTTGTCGTGGGAATGGGCCGCGCTCACAACCGGATAAGTCGTACCCTCGGGAAATGACTGCCACATACGGCGAACTATCGTGGAAGCCTCCAGCCGGGCCATATCGATGTCAGTGTGTTTATCAAGCTCGAGCCGTATGCTCCCATATCCGTTGCCCGACCGCGATTCGATGCGCTTGACACCCTTTATACGGGCCAAGGCACCCTCGAGGCGTCCCGTCACCTCCTGTTCCACCACCCTTGACGAATTGCCGGGCATGGAAAATTCAACCCTCAGCGTCGGAAGCTCGCGGGAGGGCAGAAGCTTCACCGGAAGCTGCGGCAGAAGCAGACAGCCCGCCAAACTCAAGGCTATGAAGATGATTATTATCGAAAAGCTGTGCTTCATTTAATCTGTTGTTGTAGATCAAACTTACGGGCGAGCGGNATATTCAGTTCAAAATCGTANAGAGTAAGCTTACGGAGCCNGTAATAACTCAGCCAATAGTTCTTCAGGGCGGCTATATAATTGCGGTTGGCCTCCTGACGGCGTGAGGAGGCAAGCGACATGCTGCTCAGATCGGTCTTCCCGATCATAAACCGCTGTTGGGTGCGGTCAAACGCCATGTCGGCGAGATCCATAGCTTCGCGGGCCGATTTTATCAGATCTATCTGTATGTTGAAATCGTCTACTGTCATGGCAACCTCTTCATCAAGCGATTGCTCATCCTGACGTGCGGCGATGCGGGCCACATCGAGATTGCTTACNGCCATATTATATTTTCCCTTACGCACACCCCAGTCTACGAGTGGAATCGTGAGAGAAATCGACACGAGGTCCTGCCGGAGCAGGTTACGATAGGCGGCTGCGAATTTGTCACCCACCTGATTGAAACCCACCGAGGCGTTGAACGAGGCATTGAACATATTCTCCACTTTGGTCTTGTTGACCACACTCTGAGCCTCGAGGATATTCTGCTTATGTTGAAGCAGAGCCGGACTGTTGTCGCGGGCATAAGCCATAGCCTCATCCACGGCTACCGTACGCTCTACGGGTAGGGAAGGGAGCTCTACCTCAAGATCCGTATCACGGTCCATTCCTAAAAATGAGGCCAGCGAGGCATTAGCCCGCTTCAGCGCGATCCGAGTGTTTTCCAAGGTGTTGCGTGCGTTCACAAGATCCAGTTTGAGAGTCAGTAGATCAGCTTGTGAAATGGCGGCAATCTTGAAACGTCGTTCTCCAATCACATATAACGTGTCGGCCGACTGCAGGTTTTCACGTGCAAGCCGGTATTCGGTCTGTGCCAAAGCGAGATCAAAGAAATATGTGACTGCATTTTCCGACACCTCCTCCATGTTGTAAAGAAATTCCTTCTTTACCTTCTCGTATTTCAGAGGCTCGATTTTCTTCTCCCATTTGAATGCGTTGTAGCCGAGGAGCTGCTGCTGATAACCTATACGGAAAGGTATGCTCGAGAACTGTGTGTAGGTGCTCGCGCCCATGTTGCGCATATAGTTGAGGTCTGATTCCACGAAGAAAGTACCTCCGAGCCAGTCGAGATTCTGGGTGATGTTGAGTCCCGCCGAGGCGAAGTAAGACTGCTGGGCTCGGTAGACGTCTATATTGTTGTCGAAATCGTAGCGTGAAGTGATGTCGCGGTAATAACGTGCCGGCGTGAGGTTGAGCGAGAGACTCGGGAGACGGTTGGCCTTGAAAGAGCGGAACTGCCAGTAGCCGGCCTGATACAGATTACGGTAACGGAATGCCGACAGTGAACTGTCAGCGGCTATCTCAATGGTCTTCTGCAAGTCAAGGGTCACGGGATTTGCTCCCGCTGCTCCCGTGAAGGAGAGCGGAAAGAGAAGTAGTAATAAGNATAATCCGANCGACATCNGGAATCTAANCANTCTTGACATTATGTTTGCNGTAAATTATGTAATATATCAGAGGAATAATGAAGACACTCACGAGTGTACCCACCACCATGGAGCCGATCATAGCCACGGCGAGAGGCCGTTGCAGACGGCTCCCCATATCGTCGGTAAACAGCATGGGCACCATTGCGAGGATGGTGGTGAGGGAGGTCATGATTATAGGGCGCAGACGGCGTGAGCCGGCGGTATGGATGGCCTCGAGCAACGGTTTACCCTCTTTACGCAGGGAATTAATGGCATCGAGTTTCAATATGGAATCGTTTACCACGATACCGCATGTCACGATTATGCCTATGGCCGACATGNTGNNGAGCGTATGGCNGAAAATCCANAATGNGAGCAACGCGAAAGCAGTGNNTACAGGAATCTCGAAAAGCACGATGAGAGGCTGCGTGAAACTCTCGAACTGAGCGCAGAGAATAAAATACATCAGCACCACCGACACTAACAGAATGGTGACCATCTCCCTGATCATGCGTGAGTCGGAGAAGAAAGCTCCGGTAAGTTCCGCCTCCCAGCCTCCGGCTTCTCTCACGGCTTTCTCTATAGCCTCACCCTTCCCGGCGGCATCGGGCTTTGTCTGATATGCCAACGGCAGATACTCTCCGTTCTTGCCGGCATGGATGTCGCGGAAATCGTATGAGGTCTTCGTGGTCACAAGACGGGATAGTGGTATCGGTGAGCGGTGACCATCCTTGTCGGGACGGCTCTCCACAAGAGTCCGGGTGAGCAGTTGTGTCACATCCGTAGTGCCTGACGCCACGGCCACCGGAATATATTCGCTGAAAGAACGTAAGGTGGTGAACTCATTTTCACGGAAAGAGGAACGGAGTATCCTGTCCACTTCTCCCGGATCGACATTATACATGGCCATCGCTGAATTGTCGGCTGTCAGGTCGGTCTGAGTGCGCGTCACAGGAGCAGATTCCGGTTCACCACCTGCGGCCGAGACGTATGGCATCACGGCAGAGAGCTCATCGGGAGTGGCGGGCGAATGAGTGCCCTTGCGTGTCAGACGCACCTCGAGGTCAGGCTCCGACGAGGCGAACACCTTTTCAAAAAGATTGGCGGGAGGATAGAACTCTATTTCAGCCTCCGGATATGAGGCGGCTATGGCAGACGATATTTTCCGCACTATGCGCTCCCTCTCTTTATCTGATGAGGCGCGGATATAAAGCTCGGCATCCTGTTGCGACAGGTCAGATCCGTCGTCAAGCATGAAATCCTGCACTCCCACGGAAGATGAATTCTCGATTATCTCTTTTTCACATTCTCCGATAAGCATATTCACCCGGCGAGAGTTCTCCCGTGTGGTTATATTTTCGTTCCAGCTTATCTTAGCCATTGTCTCCGCATGGTCAAGACGAGGCATTCGTTCTGTCTGCATGATGTTGAAAAGCACCACGCAGAGTGGTATCACCATCACGGTTAGCGTAATCCAGAATACTTTATGGGCAAATATGAAATTAATCCCCCCATGATAGATTTTCTCCATCCATCTGTCAATCCGTTTGGTCTCTTTCCATTCAGTGACAGGCCGTTCGTTGGTTTTCTCTTTAGTCTTCTTTGCTCTCACGGAGAAGAAAATACGGTAAAGCACTGGAAGAAGCATTATGCCTACGATATACGACATGGCCAATCCGGCGGAGATCGAGAAAGCCTGGTCAGTGAATATCGCACCGGCTATTCCGCTCATGAAGATAAGCGGCACAAACACGGCGATAGTGGTGAGAGAGGAACTCAACAGGGGAGTGATCATCTCTGTGGTGCCACGGTCACAGGCCGGTATAAGTGGCAGTCCGAGCTGGCGCCATTGGGTGATGTTCTCAGTTACGATCACAGAGTTGTCTATCATCATGCCAACGGCTAATATCAAGCCCGAGAGAGACACCACATTAAGCGACACCCCGAACAGATAGAACAACAGGAAGGTCAGGATCAGAGCGGCCACAATCGAGATGCCGATCACGAAGGGGGTACGCAGGTCGCCGATGAAGAGGGCAGTGATAAGGAAGACCAGTATGAGTCCGAGCACAAGATTCTGCACAAGGTTGGAGATGGTGTAATCAAGCAGGTCGGTCTGATTACGGCTCACCGAGAAGCTATAGGCCGGATACTCTGCGGAGAATGAATCGATTATAGAGGTCAGAGCCTCCTTCATACCGTCGATATTCTCCTCATTCTGTTTCACCACAGCCAAAGCTACGGCTCTTTTCCCCTGATATTCGGCCATACCCTGAGGTTCGGGCTCCACCACCTCCACCTTCGCCACATCTCCGAGACGGATTATTTTATCTCCATGACGTATGTAGAGATTCTCCACATCTGCGGGAGTGCGAAGTTGATTGGTGACGTTAACATTATACTCATAATATCCCTCTCTCACGGTCATGCTCCCGGGATTTTGGTTGGCAGCTGTCACAGCCTGTTCTATAATGGCGGGGGTTATGCCGAGAGCCTCCGTGCGCAAGCGGTCGGGAGTGATACGGAGCAACCGTGACGGGATACCCGACACATCCACCATAGCCACCTCGGGAAGTTGTTCTATGCGTCGGCGTATAGTGTTGTCGGCCACTTTCGCCATCTCAAGGAAACCGTTTTCCGATCCATTATCATCACGAAGGGTCACGTGGAGATATAGCACCGGAATGTCCGTGGCGCTGGCCTTGATCACTTTCGGACGCTCCATTTCACGCGGCAGAGAATTCATAGCCGCGTCAATCTTCTCATTGGCGGCGATGAAGGCAAGATCCATGTCGACGCCATATTCGAAGTCCATGCGGATTGTGGCTGAACCGTCGCGTGTCTCGCTGTGGATCTCGCTAAGCCCACCCACTTGCTGAAGCATACGCCTCACCGGTGCCGTAGCCATATTCTCCAGTTCCCGAGCCGAAGTATTGTCGGCCGAGATTCTCACCGTAATCCTCGGGATATCGATGGAAGGGAGGAGCGACACCGGTATCGCTGAATAGGTGACCAGACCGATGATAACGAAGCCGAGAAAGGCCATTATCACGGCTATTGGCCGTTGTATCAGAAATTTAACCATAATTATCTGACAGTTACCGGGGCTTCGTGAGCAAGGTTCATATTTCCTGAAACTATCACCTTCATACCAGGCTCGAGACCCTCGACAATCGAATAGTTGCCCATATTCTCGAGACCTGTCTTCACATAGTTCCAGAGTGCTTTCTTGCCGTCATCACTCAGTGTGAATACCACCTGTCTGCCCGTGCGGAGCACAACGGCACTCTTAGGCACCACCAGTTGCTTCCCGAGCGACTTCTGCACGCTGACCTTCACATTCATGCCGTCATAAAGGCCCTTGCCACCGTCGGCGGAAGCAACCACCGTAACGAGGCCGTCGGCATCGACAAAGGGATTGATGTCTGTGATATGACCTGAATATTCCCCTGATGTGGAGAAAGGGTGTATCTCCACCTTGTCACCTTGCGACACCACAGCCAATTCCCCCTCCAGAATCTTAAATTCCACATCCATAGCGCCGCCAATGACGGTGCATACAGGTTTAGACGCATCCGGACGGTTGAAAGGTTTTGCAGTGAGATTAGCCACAGTGCCACTGAAAGGTGCCGTTAGCACTGCCTCGGCAAGCTTATGCTGTGCATCCTTCAAGTTAGCCTCCGCTTCTGTATATCCGCTTCTCAGGCGTGCAAGTTTCAACACATCGGCAGGTATGGCGTTAATATTGTCCGGGTCGTAGCCTTGACCGATAAGAGCATCCTTTAGTTCGAGTTCAGCCTTGTCGAGTATGTTTTTTGCACGGTCAGCATCTGTCTGCAGCTTATACGTGTCGAGGGCTGCGATTTTCTGACCCTTGGCCACATTCTGACCGTTTCTCACATACACCTCCGTAATCATATTCTCACCGGAGGGGAAAAAGAGGTCGGCGCGGTTATGTCCTGTGACATGGCCATTGCTCACCACTTCATGATTAAAATCGGAGGGTTGGAGCTCGAACACAGTCACCTCAGTGACCTTGGAAGGTTCAGCGGAGACCTTAGCGGCTGCCTCGTCCTCTTCCTCCTGTAGGCGTGTCTTATCGTTGCCGGTGCAGGCGGCAAGGCAGATGGTAAGAATAAAAGGTAGATATAATTTCATGATGTCAGCATTTCATGTTTACAAAATTTCAGGCAATGACTGCAATCGGTCACATACGGCTTTCCCAAAGAGAAGCACATTCACAAAACAAGCACATCCATAAAAATCAGTGTGCCATACTAAAAAACCGAAAACTTTTTAATCTGTGACAAAATTATACAAAAAATCCGAAGTATTTCATATTTAACATAGTAAAATCCTCCGAAACATGCATTTCCGTCATTTTTCCGTCATTCGTTTTCGTCTCATGTCCAGAATTCCNTCATTCATTTTCGTCTTCCGTCATTTTTCCGTCATTCGTTTTCGTCTCCCGTCATTTTTCCATCATTCGTTTTCGTCTCATGTAGAGGATTTCGTCATACATTTTGTCCATCTGCTGCCTCATCTGAGTTATGGCACTACATGGTCAGGACTGTGGCCGGAGGCCGGCGCCTGAACCCGCACAGCCCCTCAGCCACAACCCCAACACGGACAGTAACAGTGATGATGACAGAATATGAAACCCAATCTACCCTCTATCTCAAAAAAGTTGAACTCTATCCTTACAGGGCATACTTGATGATGTTGTATCCTGATTCGGGAGACTGATACCGCAATATCAAATTATCTATCACAAACATACAAGTCAATAACATGACGCAGAATTGACTCCCCATGAGAATAAGGGTAGGGCAGCAGGCAAAGGCTGGCGATTAGTGCGACAGACAAAGCTATGATTATGAACATACCCCAGCGNACCAGAGGCGATGGGATCGNTCCCATCATCCGCCTGACCTTTTCCGAGTGTATNTCNTGNNTNTCATGTGACAGTCTGTTCTCTTCCATCTCAGTGTCCCAGTTCCAATTGGTTCCTGACCAGTTCGTAATACACNCCTCTCCTCTCTATCANGGAANNGTGGTCACCCACCTCGACGACGNGTCCACCGTCAAGGACTACGATAGAGTCGGCNTCCCTGACTGTCGAGAGCCGNTGGGCTACCACAACGACAGTNCGTCCCTNATAGAAGCTGCCGAGATTCTCGACTATGGCTCTCTCGTTCTCCGCATCGAGAGC
>WFLX010301305.1_pt1 | contig 11251 bp, 9 predicted proteins | sample 4967041 | NCBI WGS metagenome assembly WFLX01 (sample SAMN12857096, study PRJNA449069) | gut metagenome | isolation source: stool from male and female vole | host: Microtus ochrogaster | place: USA:Florida | collected 2017 | reverse complement strand
GAACCCGCGACCCCCAGCTTGGGAAGCTAGTGCTCTACCAACTGAGCTATTATCGCATTTATGAANTCACTCTGCTGCCCTCTGCTCCTCCGAAGCTCTGCGTGAGAATCAGTTCCGAGTGNTTTTANTCCGCAAATTTAAGCATTTTTTTCNTTCCTGNCAAATTTCTAAANAATTTTATCCCCTTTTTGTCTCCTTTTTTCAGCATATTTTAGCCCGATATGACCCATAACTCGTTTTTTTTTCCTAATTTTGTAAAAAATTTAAAGAATTTAATTATGAATNGTGCATTGATCAGGCGTTTTGTTCCTGTGGCGATTATGACTCTCATTCTCCTCATCCCCGCATGCGGAGGAAAAGACAAAAATGGTGGCAATTTCCCGGATGGCTTCGCTTCCCTTTCCGACGAGCAGAAGGTGGTCTACATGATGGAGCATGCCTCAGCTGATTCCGTAGCCCGATTCATTATTTATGCAGCGCTCGGCAAAATCGAAGGAGTAAAAATCGACACGTTAAATAATGCCAGCCTCAAAGCTTACGAGACATACACCGACACAGCTCTCCAGACTTTCAGCTGGGAGTTTGACCGCGTGGCTGAAGAGCTCCCTCTCCACGACAAGATGCGCCTTCGTGCTCTTGTAGGGTCAGAAGACCCCCAAGGCCTTGGGTTGACACTCGGTCTCGAATACATGAATCAGATACGCGTCAAGGGTATGACTGCAGATGAAGTGCTCAAAGAACTCCAAGAGCTCAAGAAAGCATCTGCCGACGATCCCGACCTTTATGCACGTTTCCTTATAGGCTTCCGCACCGTTCTCCGATACGATAAGAATTCCGACATGCCAAAGGAAATATACACCCGATTCCTCAACTACGACGAAGACGCCGTCCAAGAATACTACTCCCGCAACAAATCCGCCTCTGCAGGAGTCCCCGTAACTCTCCCGGATAGCATCCCAATAGATGAGCACCCAGAAATAGCTCCCTCCGATTCCATCTAATAAATAATTATGCATTATGCATTATGACTAGCGTAAGCTTGAACGTAGTTAATTATGACTTATGAAAAGAATTTCAGAATATTCCGCAATGGCTGAATCGGCCATCCGCGACCTCTCCCTCCCCTCCGGCAACCTCGATCTCCTATATGCTCCAATATCCTACGGCATGCAAGCCGGTGGCAAACGCCTTCGCCCGACCCTCCTGCTAATGGCTGCCGATGCTTTCGGCAACTGCCCTGAGAAGGCTATTGCTCCCGCAGTTGGCATCGAGATGTTTCATAACTTCACTCTCCTCCACGACGACGTGATGGATAAATCCGACCTCCGTAGAGGTCGCCCTTCGGTCCACGCTAAATGGGATGAAAACACCGCCATCCTATCCGGCGACACCATGCTCACTCTTGCCACCAAAAAAATTGCCGAAGTCGAAGATGCTGTCCTCCGCCCCGTACTCGACACTTTCAACGACCAAGCTCTCCGAGTCTACGAAGGCCAACGTCTTGATATGGATTTCGAAAAGATGACTGAAGTGGCTCTCGATGAGTATATCGAGATGATCAAGGATAAGACAGGTGCACTCCTCGGCGCGGCTGCAAAGATTGGTGCCATCATCGGTGGCGCTTCTGCTGAAGATGCCGAAAAGATGTATGAGTTCGGTATGATGCTGGGCGTGGCTTTCCAGATCGACGATGATTATCTCGACACTTTCGGCAACGCCGAAACTTTTGGAAAACCAATCGGTGGCGACATCAACAATAATAAGAAGACATTCCTTATGGTAAAGGCTCTCGCTTCCGGCGGACCCAACGCCCAAGCTCTCAAGGCAGCTCTCACGATGGCTCCGGGAGCCACAAAAGTGAAGACTGTAACCCGCATCTACGAGACAATGGGAATGCCGGCTGTAAGCAAAGCGGAAGTAGCAGCCTATAGCAGCAAAGCCCTCGCTGCCATCAAGAAAACCTCCCTCCCCGACGACCGTCGCGAAGCCTTCCGCCACCTGATCGATAAGCTAATAGCCCGCACCAAATAATTTAGATGATCGTTAATCGTTAATCGTTAATCGTTGCAATGATCGACACCCACACCCACCTATACATGGACTCCTTCTCCAAGGAAGACCCCGATGGCTGCCAGGCAGCTGTCGACCGCGCCCTGGAGTCTGGCGTCGAGCTGATGGTACTTCCCGCCGTCGACCGTGAATCGGCAACCGAAGTTGCTGCCCTCCACGCTCTCCGTCCTGCCCAGACTCGAACCGCGATGGGGCTTCATCCTACGGAGGTGGGGGAGGACTGGCAGGAAGAACTCGATGATATCGTCGGCATCCTCACGCCGACATCACCCGTGGCGATAGGGGAGGTGGGCATAGATTTGTATTGGGACGATTCCAATCTTTCCCTCCAAAAGGAGGCTTTCATCTCACAGATCCTGTTGGCTGAGAAGCTGGGGCTCCCTGTCATCATCCATTGTCGAGATGGATTGGAGGTATGTCTTGAATGCATCGAGAAGGCAAAAGCCCAATCTCCTTCCAGCTCGATTCCTCAGCTCGTGTTCCATAGTTTCACTGGTTCACCCGAGGATGTGAAGCGCATACGTGAGATTTGTGATCCCTATTTCGGAATCAATGGAGTAGTGACCTTCAAGAATGCCGGTGCCCTTCCCGATGCAGTCAAGGAAATAGGCATCGACCGTCTGCTCCTCGAGACCGATTCCCCTTATCTTGCTCCCGTGCCAAAGCGCGGACGACGCAACGAAAGCTCTTATCTCTCATTCATAAACTCCAAGATTGCGGAGATTCTCGGTCTTTCTCCTCAGGAGGTAGATCAGGCTTCTACCCGCAATGCAAAATACTTCTTTAAGATTTGAACAACCTATTCACCCTTCCATTCACTCAGCCTACGGTGATCTTCACCCTTGTGCTGCTGTTGATTCTTGCGGCTCCTGTTGTGTTCCGGCGCCTCAAGATTCCTGATGTGGTGGGGTTGATTCTGGCTGGCGTGGCGGTTGGCCCCTACGGCTTCCACCTCCTTGAGCGCGATGCCTCTTTTCAGATCTTCGGTCAAGTCGGTATTCTCTACCTGATGTTTCTCGCAGCGGTAGAGATCGACATGTATCATTTCAAGAAAAACTTTCGCAAAGGCCTCCTCTTCGGGTTGTTGACTTTCATTATTCCTGCCATTCTTGGAATGGTGGCAGCCCACTACGCCTTTGGTGCCGGTCTCACTACTTGCCTTCTCCTCGCAAGTATGTATTCTTCCCATACGCTGATCTCCTATCCGGTGGTAAGCCGTTTCGGTCTTCAGAATGGTCGCAGTGTGATTCTTGCGGTCAGTGCCACGATAGTGGCGGTGCTCCTTGCTCTTATCACATTAGCTTCGGTCGTTAAACTCCAGACCACTGGCTCTTTCAATGTCGCCGATATCCTGTCGCTTCTCCTTTATACGGCGGGCTATGCACTGGTGGTTGGCTTCTGCTTCCCTCGCTTCACGCGTTTCGTATTCCGAAAGATTTCGGATGCTGTTGCCCAATACATTTTCATCCTCGCGATGGTCTTCATTGGGGCACTCCTCGCTCAGGTGATCGGCCTTGAATCAATCCTGGGAGCCTTCTATGTCGGATTGGTGCTCAATCGCCTCATACCGGGTCGATCGTCGTTGATGCATCACATCAAGTTTGTCGGAAACGCAATCTTCATCCCTTACTTCCTAATAGGAGTAGGCATGCTTATCAATGTCCATGTCATCTTCAATGGCTGGACGGTAGCCTGGGTAACCCTAAATATGATTGTCGTGGCACTTGTCTCGAAATGGATTGCAGCATGGGCAGCCCAGAAGGCCTTCGGTCTCTCCGCCACTGACCGCCGCATGATGTTCGGACTGACGAGCGGTAAGGCAGCCGCTACGATCGCAGCCACGATGCTTGGTTATCAATATGGCATCATCAATGAGGATATCATGAATGGCGCCGTGCTGATGATTCTTGTTTGCTGCCTTGTGGCGTCAGTGATGACGGAGCGCACTGCGATACGCATGCGAATCGAACTGACTGCTGCTGAGTTGGAGGGCGCCGGAGTGGAACGTCCGGAGTTTGCTCGCCAGATTGTGGCTGTATCCAACCCCATTACGGCTGAAGGCTTGATGCGCCTCGCGGTCTTCATGCGCTCTCCAAAGAATACCGAACCCATCACGGCTCTCTTCGTACGCAATTCCGACGATCCCAAGAGCCTGCGTGCCGGTCGATTCTCTCTTCATGCAGCTGCCCAGGCTGCCCAGGAAATGGGAGTGGCGGCGGTAGAAGAAGAACGCTTCGACCTCAACGTGGTTTCCGGCCTGACGAATATGATTCGCCAGACCCATGCCACTGATATAGTGATTGGTTTCCATCGGAAAGCCAACATCGTGGATTCTTTTTTTGGTCAGATGACCGATACTCTCTTGAAGGAAACTCTCAAGATGGTGATTATGTCGCGCTGCTTCATACCAATCTCTACGGTGCGCCGAATCGTGGTGGTTGCTGCCTCAAAGGCTCAATATGAAACAGGTTTCCACGATTGGGTTGCGCGTGTCGGAAACCTCGCCCAGCAGCTCGCTTGCAAAGTGATTTTCATCGTCTCGCCTGAGACGTCGAGATATATCGAAGATATCATCTCAACTGATGGCTACGGCATCCGCCGCATCTATCAGGAGATGACGGAGTGGGACGATTTCATCCTCCTTTCCGGCGAAGTTGGACCTGAAGATCTCCTTGTTATAGTCGGAGCCCGCAAAGGCTCAATATCCTACAGCGCAGCCCAAGAAGACATCCCGGAGTTCCTCTCCAAAAACTTCGCTTCCCACAACCTGATGGTAGTCTACCCAGAACAATTCAACGGGTAAGTTATCAGTTGTAAGTTATCAGTTATCAGTTGTAAGTTAGAAGAAATATAATACTTAAATCGAAATGCAAATATACGAATACATATCAAACCAACTCACTTCCATNGACGTAAACCTCGTCAATGCCACATGCCGCCTCATCCTGGCTCTGCTCCTCGGAGCCGTAGTGGGCACCGAACGCAAGCACAAAGGCCAAGTGGCGGGCATACGCACTTTTGCCCTCATCTCAATGGGAGCCTGCCTCTCAATGCTCCTCTCCATATATGTCCCACAGGAATACATGGGCCTAAAGAATGGCGATCCGGGGCGTATCGCAGCCCAGGTGATCACAGGCATCGGCTTCCTCGGTGGCGGTGCGATGATCCAGCAGAGGGGAGTGGTGCGCGGCCTGACCACGGCTGCCGGAATCTGGATTACGGCTATCATCGGCATGGCTGTCGGAGTTGGTATGTATGTCGAATCGATTATTTGCACCCTTCTTATATTTATGGTGATTGTAGGATTCAATCGTTTCGAGCATGTGATCCATATCGGTCAGGAGACTAAGGTTATCTCCATCCGGAGCAAAGGTATTCTCCGAAATATCGACGACTATGACCGCGTGCTGAAGAAGGAGGGTGTACACATTTCCAATTTCTTTATTGAGCAAAATTTTGAAAAAAACATCACCGAGGTCAACCTTGTGGTGCTCGTGCGCACTTCCAAAAAACTGATGGATTCCATCAATCTGCTCGGTGAAGTTCACGATACTCTTTCTATTACACTTTCTAATCAGATCGACCTATGATGCCACAGATGATTCAGGAGACCACTACCGACATCCAACAGACCATCTATACTGAGCTAAATCCGGATGCCGGAAAAGAGCACAGTTCAGAAGAGAACACCAATGGCCTTATTCTTGACCTTGCTTGGATTCTCGTACTCGCTGCGATAGCCACTCTCGTATTCAAGAAGCTTAAGCAGCCGGTGGTGTTGGGATACATCCTTGCCGGGTTTCTCGCTTCCCCCAATTTCACCTATCTCCCCTCTATCTCAAACCTTGAGAATATTGAGATATGGGCCGACTTGGGTATCGTGGTGCTTATGTTCTCTCTCGGTCTGGAGTTCTCGTTTAAAAAACTGATGAATTCCGGGTCGTCGGCAATCATCACGGCGCTTATCATCATCGTAGGCATGACGCTTGCCGGATTCGGGGTAGGGTATATGCTCCATCTGAATACTATCAACTGCCTTTTCCTCGGCGGTATGATTTCAATGTCGTCGACCACTATCATCCTGAAAGCTTTCACTGATCTTGGGCTGAAGCAACAGAAGTTTGCCTCGATGGTGCTTGCGGTGCTTATTATTGAAGACCTCTTCGCAGTCCTCATGCTTGTGCTCCTTTCTTCATTCGCGATGGGCGATGTGCAAGGTTCTGAATTGGTGTTCAGCATCGCTAAACTCTGCTTCTTCCTAATAATATGGTTTGTGGTGGGCGTATATGTGCTCCCATCTTTCCTCGAGCGATTCAATTCTTTCCTCAATTCAGAGACTCTTCTCGTGGTGTCGATGGGTCTCTGCTTCGCCANGGCTTCTTTCTCTGTGATGTGCGGATTCTCTCTCGAACTGGGTGCCTTNGTGATGGGTTCTNTCCTTGCCGNTACGGTCTNCGCTGAGCGTATGGAGCATGTCATTGCTCCGGTCAAGGACCTCTTCGGGGCTGTCTTCTTCATATCCGTTGGTATGATGGTGCANCCCTCAGTGATCGCTACCTATTATCCGCAGGTTCTCCTTCTTGCAGCAGTGGTGATCGTAGGTATGATCATCTTCGGCACTCTTGGTATGCTCGTAACAGGCCAGAATCTCCAAGTGGCCATCAAGAGCGGTTTCTCTCTGACTCAGATTGGTGAGTTCTCATTCATCATCGCTGCCCTCGGTATGAGTCTCGGTGTCCTCGATGCTTCTCTCTATCCTATCATAGTAGCTGTATCTGTAATCACTATCTTCACCACTCCCTATTTTATCAAGATGTCGGANCCTGCCTATCGGTTTGTGGAGAAACATCTTCCGGCTAAACTCAATTTCCTTATCACTCGCTATTCATCGCAGGTGGTGGATACCAATGAGACTGCCCGTCTCTGGCGTGAGATCCTTGGCCGCTATCTTTGGCGTATAGTGCTGTATTCTGTAATCCTTATCGCAATCATCATTGCTTGCCGACAGGCTCTCTTCCCCGTGATGGAAGGCCTGATGCCNAAATGGGGACACCTCGTGGCCACTGCAATCTCACTCGTGATTATGTCTCCGTTCCTCACTGCTCTATCATTCACCACGATTAAGTCCGACCATAAGATGAAGCTTCATTCTACGGCTTCTTTCTATGATGTGCCTCTCATAGCAATGAGCATCATCCGATATATTCTCGCTCTCCTCTTTGTGGTCTATTTCCTGACTATCTGTTATTCTTCACTCGTAGGCTGGATCGGGGGCACCATCTGCTTCCTCATCATTGTGATTTTCGCTTCTTCAAAGCTGATGCGTGGTTTCCGCAGAATGGAGAAGAAATTTATGAACAATCTCAACAACCGCGAGAATGCACGCAGTGGTGCCAACAATAATCTTGTCAGCGACCTCCATCAAGCATATATCGACATAAAGCCCTCTTGCCGTTTCGCAGGCGACAAACTGAAGGATTCCGGTCTGCGCAGCGAATACGGTGTGAGCGTTTCCAGTATCCGTCGTGGCGATGATTTCATCCCGCTCCCGACGGGCGACACCCGAATATTCCCGGGGGATACACTGGGTATTATCGGCACCGACAGCCAGATAAAGCGTCTCAACGACGAGATTGACAATGTAAATAGCCAGAAGAAGGATTCTCTTCGTCATCCTGATATCGAGCTCAAGAGTATTCTTCTCACACAAGATTCACCCATTATCGATCGTCCTCTTTATGAGACCGACCTCCGCAACGACTACTTCTGCATGGTGATATCCGTGCAGCGTGGCAACAGTGAGTTCATCAACCCGAGTCCATCCACCGTACTACAAGCAGGCGACCTCCTCTGGATAGTAGGCGACCCGGCTCAATTCGACAAAATGAAATAATTATGAATAGACGGCCGTATACTTTTGACCGAGTGGTCCGCATCATCTTCTCCCTTTGCGGACTCGTAATAACACTCTTCCTCCTCGACATCCTTAGCGATGTCTTGCTCCCCTTCATAGTGGCGCTCCTGATTGCATACATCCTTGAGCCTACTGTGATGTTCAATAAGCGCATTTTGGGTTGCAAACGTCGTTTCTTCCCGGTAATCATGACTCTTCTGGAGGCCGTGTTTCTTGTGGGTATCCTTTGCTGGATTCTCATCCCATATCTCGTGGAAGAATGCACCGAAATGGGGAAGATAATACGCGATTATGCCACAAGCAAGATTCAAATTCCATATATATCGGCTGAAATCCACGATTTTATCCGTAAGAATGTAGATTTCGACCAAATCAGTAAGCTGCTCAGCCGCGACGAGTGGTGGGAGCTCATCAAAAACAGTCTGAATCAGACATGGTCGTTCATCGGAAGTTCTCTCAGCCTTATTGTAGGAGTGATCAGCTGGCTTATTGTGGTGCTCTATGTCATTTTCATTATGCTCGACTATGAGCGTTTTGTTCTCTCGCTTCGCCAACTTATCCCATACGGCCAGCGCGACCAAGTCTATCACATCGTAAAGGATATCGAAAATGCGATGAACCGTTATTTCCGCGGACAATTCTACATTGCTTCGCTTGTGGGACTCCTTTTCGCTGCCGGCTTCCTCATTATCGGTCTCCCTATGGCTGTAATCTTCGGCCTCTTCATAGGAGTGCTCAACATGGTGCCATATCTTCAGATGATATCGCTCCCGATTGCAGCCATCCTATGCCTTGTTGGCTCCATCTCGGGCGGTCCTACCTTCTGGGTTCTATTCTGGGAGTGTATGGCTGTCTACGTTGTAGTGCAATGTATTCAGGATCTTTTCTTGACCCCTAAGATCATGGGCAAGGCAATGGGACTCAACCCCGCCGTAATCCTCCTCGCTCTCTCAGTATGGGGCACACTCCTCGGCTTCCTCGGAATGATCATAGCCCTTCCCCTGACGACCCTCCTCCTTTCCTACTATGACCTCTACATAGTACGCCGCTCCCTCCCAGAAGAGCCTAAAATCCTTGACCCTTGACCCTTGGTTCTTGACTCTTACTTAAAAGTCTCCAACAAAAGATCCTCAGCAGCTTTTCGTGCGGAAGCCCGAGCCCCAATATCATTCATAATGATCACAATAGTATGCGTAGGTGCAAACTCTTCATCGAGCTTATACCCAGCGTAGCACTGGATCCCCTTCATACTCCCGGTCTTCATAGCCACGTATGCATCCAACTCCGTCCCCTTCAGAAAATCCTGAAGTGTCCCTTCTTGTCCTGCAAGTGGCATAAACGAAGCATACTCCTCGTTATCACCCAATGCATTGAGTATGCCATTGATAAAATTGGCTGTCACCCTGTTGGAGCGTGATAGCCCACTTCCATCTATCAGTGTGACGCCATTCGTAGGTATTCCCGCTCCTTTCCAATATTCGAGCATCTCTGCTGCCGACGCTTCTGTAGAGCCCTCCTTTCCGCGGGCGAGGCCAAAAGTACGCAGCAAGTTCTCAGCAAATAGGTTGTCGCTCCTCATCATGCAGCTGCGCATTACTTCGGCATACTTGTCGCTGACGTGATCGAGTAATTCCGTCGCTCCATCAGTGTCAGTCAATCCCTCTTTCCCTACCTTGGTAGTTCCTGTAATAGTAATTCCGGCTCCTCTCAATCTGGAAGATAGATATGACAAAAACACCGATTCAGGATTCTTCACAGCTCTGCTTCCAGAGGCATTCCTACGGAAATTCAGCGCATGGCATCCAGTGCCGTATGATTCATTAAGGTCGCCCGAAGCCCAACTTGGTGGGCAAGCCGGACCCGAATAGAGCGAAGTGTCAACTCGCAAATTGCCATTGATTTTAGTGATCCCCTTATGTTGGAGGGTTGCGATTATTTCATCCGCAATGTCAGCAGATTCCGGCGCACAGTTGGCTCCAAGCGTCGGATCTCCACCACCCATGATCAGAAGGTCGCCTTCAATCGAGTTCCCTTTGATCGGCCCATCGGCATATACGTAAGTGTGGAATCTCTCGTCTGGCCCCTTTTCTTGAAGCAGACCGGCAATAGTGACAGTCTTCATTATTGAAGCTGGAAGAAGCGGACGGTCGGCATTATGCGCCACCAAGGTCTTGCCGGACGCCAAATCCTGCACAAGCACAGCAGTGCTCCCAGGCGTAATACTCTTAGATTTCAAAAACTTATCCAGCGGCGAAGCCCCAAAAGCACCAACCGCCACAATCAAAAGCACTAATAAAGTTATATTCCGTCTCATAATATTAATAAACTGCTCAGCTCGGAGAGCTGTTATCGTGTCGAAACCCCAGGCTTCAGCCTGGGGCACTTTGCAGAAACTCAGTAGCCTCGGAGAGGCGATTCGTGGTATTGCCGTGCAAAATTACAAAAAAATCCGATAATCTCCAACTTTCCCCAACACTCAAATGTTTTAATATTGACAAAAAACTAATGCAATAAATAAACCAAAAACACACGCAAGAGAAAATGAAAAAACTACTTTATCTCCTTTTGGTCGTCCCTTTTGCAATGATGTTTTCATCTTGCTCCAACGATGATGACCTTCCCAACGTCGACATCACAATGACGTTCGAAAATGCAGTCGTTGATAATGGCACAGTCTACGTGGTTCAAGATTCAGAGTTCTCAATCACCGGACTCACCACTAAAGCTGTAGACAGCAATCAGCAGTCAGCCATCGTAAACGTTCGCTATTTCTGGAATGGCTATCCTGCTCCGGGTCTTACTTGGAGCGAATTCCCAATGAATATTGATATGGCTCAGATGCCTCAGCCCGAGTCTGGCAACAATATCCTCGGTCTTGATGCAACTCTTCTCGAGACGGATAAATCCATCTCCTACTGCTCTATCAGAATTCCTATCAAGGCTGTAGAAAGTGAAGCAGACCTTCCCGGTGGCCAGCTCCCCGGCGAAGCAACTCTAACCTTCACTTCATCCCGTTCCAGCAAGTAATCCGGCTCCATCCCGGTGCATCAAGCTAACATATCAGGTCGGAGACCTGATATCGTGTCGAAACCCCAGGCTTCAGCCTGGGGTATTCGCTATTTATCATTAAAATATTTTGCCATCTAAAAAAAATTCCCTAAATTTGCATCCGCAATTGGAAAGATGCCGGAGTGGCCGATCGGGACGGTCTCGAAAACCGTTGTACTCTTACGGGTACCGAGGGTTCGAATCCCTCTCTTTCCGCCA
>WFLX010275989.1_pt1 | contig 11252 bp, 9 predicted proteins | sample 4967041 | NCBI WGS metagenome assembly WFLX01 (sample SAMN12857096, study PRJNA449069) | gut metagenome | isolation source: stool from male and female vole | host: Microtus ochrogaster | place: USA:Florida | collected 2017 | reverse complement strand
CTTGTATTCTCCGAATCCGTATGCGATGATGTCCTTATTCTCGGCATCTGATTCCTCCTGTATTTTCTTCTCGTCAAACCAGATGTCGAATCTCTCCGCTATCTTTTCAAAGCGGACGAAGTCAAAATTGTCTACTATTTCAGGCGGNAGCAATTNCCGNAGTATATCGATATNTTNCATGCACAAAGATAAGCATTATACGGCAACCTTTCCTCTCCCGCCAACCGGAAAAATCTACTGACCCTCAAAATGCCGGTGGCATCTGACGAGAAGAAGGTGGGAACGGCAGTATCCCGGAGAGTCTTTCTGAGGCACCGCCAAGCGCCTTGTCCAACAATCGAGAAACAGCGTTCACACCTTCTATGGGGAGGTGAACTATCTCGTTTGCATCCAGGACTGTTAATTATGGCGGATTTTCAGAAATGGCAGCAAGAGAATAAGTTCAATTATTCAATGTAATCACAGATTAATTTGTGATGCGCGCCCTCCTCGCCCATTTCGGCCAGGGGGGAGTGTCGTGCGCAAAGGTAAGAAAAGATTTTTACAAAACAAATTTTGCGGCAAAAATTTTTTCAAAGTTTCTTTTTCGCAGTTTTCGGCAAGCGGCGAGTCATAATTTTGCGGCGTAAAAGTTTTAAACACTTATCGTTATGGACAAAGAAAATCTATCACCCGCCGAAGCGCCGACCGTCGAGCCGGCGCCCGCCGACAAGCTCACAAAAGCAATCATCGGAGCCATCGAAGCCACCCCGACTGAGACCCCCGTCTCTGCTCCCGAGCCGACCGATTCCGAACTCGGACAACCCTCTCACCCGGCTTCAGGCAACAGCCCCGCCGACCCTCAACCCGCCGCTGACCCTCAACCCGATCTCGCGACCCTATTGGCCGAAGCCGAGCAGAAAGGCTACCTCAGAGGCCGCAACGAGCGTATCGAGGAGCTTATGAGCGAGCCTCGGATGTTTCAGCCGCTGACTAAACCCAACGAGACAGAGCCCCGACCCTCCGAACCTTTTCTCTCCAACCTACGCCCCAGCATCTGGGACGCGTGATCTGCNNCTCTCCGCAGCCAACCGAANACTCCACCTACAACANCCAACNAAAACCAACAAAACATGAAAGAAAAAATCACCNGANTTCNCAACAAAGCAATCGAGTATGTTAAATCCGACGAAGGTTTCATCCTCTTTCTAACCCTCTTGGGCGCCCTCGTCGCCATTTTCGCCGTCAGCGTCTGCGAGGCAATGACCGCCATGGCCGTTGTGGTCGGGACTGCCGGGGGAAAGCATGTGGCCGGAGAGCCGCTGACTCTCGAAAACACCGCCGAAGCCTCTCCCGAGCTCCTGCGCAACGAAATCGATGAGCGTATCGTCAAAATTCGCCCCATGGCAACCCCTATCGACCAAATCTCGCGCCATGCCCGACCCCGCTCTTGCCGCTCGATGGTTGTCGAATACTACTCGGTCGACACAAAGCCCGTTGAAACGACTCTATCGTCGGCCGGCGACCTGACAAACATCGGAAGCACCCCTTCGTTCACCCTACAGACCGACAACAACTCTATCTTCGAGGTCAGCGAAACTATTATGGCGCCCGACGTGATGGCCGACAAGAGCAGCAAAGCCCCGCTTGTGATGTACGTTATGGACAAGTCCGCCTCCGCAGGGCTCACCGTCGTGGCCGTAAACACCCCCAACCGCTCTAAACCTACCGGATTGAAGGCGGGAATCCGACTCATACGCATGGGTCGCGCCGCCGCCGAACTCGACGTGCAGACCGCTCAGTTCCAGGCACTTCCCACCAAACTCAGCAACTACTGCCAGATCTTCAAGGCCCAAGTCGAGCAATCCACATACCAGAAAATCGCCAACAAGGAGGTTGGCTGGGATTTCAACGACCAGGAAGAGGCCGCTATGATTGACCTTCGCTGCGGCATGGAGAAAAACTTCCTCTTCGGATCCAAAACCCGATTTATCGACACTCAGAAACAGCATGAGGTAATGCTTACCGGAGGCATCTGGAACCAGACCGACAAAACCGTCAATTACACCATAGGCGAGTTAGACTTCGACAAGCTTGTCGAGATCAGCCGCATCGCGTTCACCGGCAACGGGGGCAGTTCCCGAAAAATTCTCATCGGCGGCACGCTCCTTATCGAAGAGCTCAACAAGCTCAGCCACACCAAAGTGCTCGGCCCCGACACTACCGTGACCAAATGGGGCCTCGATTTCACCGAGATCGTCACCAAGTTCGGCCGACTCTACGTGATTGCAAGCGAGATTTTCGACCAGTGCGGCCACGAGCACGACGCTATGATTATCGACCCTGAATACATCACGAAGTATTGCCACGTGCCGTTCCGCACCGAGCGCCTCAATCTTCGCGCCTCAGGCATCCGCAACACCGACGCCGTGGTGCTGACCGAGGCTTCGTGCGTGGTGCTTCGCTATCCTCAGGCTCATCTCCGCATCGTAGGCGCGCAGGCGTGACGTTCGCCTCACCGCTTCTTCAACATGGCTCGGAGGGATACCGCTTTCCTCCGGGCCTTTCTTTTTTTCACCCTAAATATATCTACCTGATGATAGTAACGAAAACACGCAAAGAAATGGTCGAGGAGTATCGCGCCCGCAAAGGCTTGCTCCCATTCGCCATCTACCAGGTCGAACGCGAGGACACCGACGTCGCCGACCTCCTGATCGAGCGCGCCGTCGACAAGTGGTACGACGAGCTGCTCGCCTCTGCTCCGCTCCGCCTGCTTCAAGTTAAGGATATAACCGCCCAAGTCACCGCGCGGGTTGGCGATGACGGCTCGGTCAATATCTCTCTGCCCGACGATTTCGTCAGGTTGGTCTCGGTGAAGATGGAGAGTTGGCGCGTCCCGGCGACCTCACTTACCGACCCCGATTCATTCGTCGGCAAGATGCAGCTCTCCCCATATATCCGCGGTAAATCTCACAGCCCTGTGGCCATGATGTATTCGCCGCGTGAGCTTACGCTCTTCAGCGCCTCGGGCTCTTCCGATCAGCTCGCCCGCCTCCTCGCGGTCACTCGCCCCGCCGCCGGCACCTACGTGTTCGACCAGTCTGCCCTCTCCTCCCTTCCGCTTATCGAAGTGTAATCCCTCTTACGACCCCATATCTCAGATGAAATCAAGTATCACAAAAGCAAAAAAGGCTTGGAGCGAGCTGTCATCGTTCAGAGCCAGGCGCAAACGCTTCATGCGATTCACCTACGGAGACCAATGGAGCGACCCGACGCGCGACAAAGACAACTCCCCCTTGACCGAGGGCGAGCTTGCCCGCCGCCAGGGGCGCAAGCCTATGACCAACAACCTGATTCGCCGACTGGTGAAATGTATCGTCGGCCGATACCGCAATCTCTCCGACCGCCCTGCCCCCGACGGCTCCCTCGCCGAAATCTACAGTCGCAACTCGCTTGACGAGCTCGATAGCCGCCTGCTTGAGGAATTCGTTATTTCAGGTTGTTCCGTCCAGCGCATTTCTTGCGAATCTCGTCCGGGAGGCAGGGGCATTTGGGTCGACAACGTTGACCCCTCGCGCTTCTTCACCAACCGGTTCACCGATCCCCGAGGCCACGACATCGATTGCGTCGGCATGGTGCATATGATGTCTATTTCCGAAATCATACAGCGGTTTGCTCCCGCCGACCGCGACACAGCCGAGCGGCTTCTCAAGGTATTCAACACTGCCGACACCTCCCCGTCATGGAGCGAAATTGACTCTGGCGAGAGCTTCTTCAACTCAGTGAGCGGCAGGCACGCCGTGGCTGAGGTGTGGACCTACGAGGCCGCCGAGAAGCTGACTTGCCACGACCCTCTTTCCGGCTCATTCTGCGTTCTGCCCGGCAACTGCCTCTGCCAGATCGAGGCCGAGAACGTGGCGAGGGCCCGACGTGGCATCGAGAAGATAGCCACCCGCTGGGAACTCGCGTCGAAATGGGTGGGCCGTTGGTATGCCCCCGACGGATCTCTGCTCGCCGAATGCGACTCGCCGATGTCCGACGGCTCCCATCCCTTTGTCGTCAAATTCTATCCCATGACCGACGGCAACGCTCATTCTCTTGTGGAAGACGTGATCGACCAGCAGATCTACATCAACCGCCTTATCACGCTTATCGACCACGTGATTAGCGTTTCTGCCAAGGGCACGCTCCTTATCCCTATCAATCAGATGCTCCCCGGCTGGACGTCGAAAAAACTCACTCAGGAATGGGCGCAGCCAGGCTCCGTGCTACCCTACGATTCGACTATGGGTCCCGGCGAGCCGCATCAGATCAACGGCGCCGGTATCGACTCCGGTGCCCTTACGCTTCTCAATATGGAAATGAAGATGTTTGAGGACGTGTCGGGCGTGGGGAGCGCGCTCTTCGGCAAGCCTTCCCACACTACAGCCGGGGCCCAACGCTTCAACAGCGAGGTCGACAACGCTCTCGCCTCGATTTCCGACATCCTCCTCTCTTTCGGCACCTTCCGCGACGAGCGTGACCGCAAAATCAAACAATTGCAATAATACCATTATTTAGGGTATTTTTACCTTTTTAACACAACCGGGCAGCTTACCCGCCCACGCCGCGGAGTATCTTCGCGACATCAACTGACACTCCCATGGAATTTATCGAAATCCGCAACCGCGACCTCATGCGAAAAATCGATGAGGAAAAACGAAAAATACTCAGCAATGGTATTATTACCACAATCGACTTAGCTATCCGAGCTGCCGCCCAGGCCCCCGCGCCGGGCTACTACGTCAGCTTCGACCATGCCCGACGATGCGTAGGCGCGCTGCTAAGAGGCGTCGGGATTGCCAACTCGCGCTCGCGCCGGGGCCAGATGATGGTCGAGATCAGCGAGAAGTGCCGACGTCTGCTCGACACCGACCCCGACCTGAAGATCGGCGATGCGCTCGCGAGGGTGTTGACCTCTGAGTCGGCCTCCTCCTTCTTTCTCAGTTTCGCCCAGGCGCGCAATATCTACTTCAACTCCCGCCGAGCCGCCCGGCTGCGCAAGCATCGCCTGCGTCAGCGCCGACTCTTTTAATCAACCGATTTCGTATAACCCAACTAATACACTTTACCTTAATGACTATCTCCATTTCCGTTCAGCGACTTCTCCAGCAAGTCTACGCCCTCTCAGCCCTCCGCTCCTACGCCCACTACAATCTCAAGGAAATCCCGCTCATTCAGCCCGACCACGCCGAGGCGCTCGCGGCCCTCGCCGTCGACATTTTCTCCGAGATCGCCCTCAACCTCGCCCCCTACCTTCACTCAACCGTCATTCCCGAAGACGGAGGCGACATTCTGGAGCTCGTGTTCAACGACGACAATGCCATCGGCTTCTCCCGCCCGATCAGTCTCAGCGTCGAGAATGCCATCGTCGAGAAGCTCCTTTACCTCATATTCAGCGACCACGACTCTTACTACGCCGGCGAAAACCTCCGCCGCTCGTCGCGCTCCGTGCAGATGATCGAAAACCTCATCACCCGCAAGAACCTTACCGGCGCTCCCATTCGCATATACCCATGCTACTAAGAGCCTGTCCCAAAAATATGTTAACGCTGAGGCGGTCAGCCATTGAGCAGAGTTGTTCGTGTGATGAGGGAGTGTACTCGACGTACACGACTGAAGAACACTGACGAATATGCCAATGGATGGCCGGGGCGATGGTAATTACCGCCTCCCCCTGTCTGACGCTGACATGTTGAAACGTGGAGCTTTTGAGTCGTGGATGTTGGCCGTAGTGACGATGACACCGAGGAGCAAGCCGTCGCTATCCGCGGCGGTATGTCGCCTAATCCCTTCAATGCGTGCCGCTGCGCGGAAAATTACCTCCGCTTCACATCTCTCGGGCGCTTTTGAAGCCGTCGCTCGATCTCAATGCGACGGCATTGCTCCCTCCCGTCGCCTCCAAAATCCCTCCGAGATATGCGACCTCAGCTTTAACAGATTTTATGGGACAGGCTCTTAACCCCCGTTGTCAGGCGAAAAGCGAGCGGAGCACGTCGAGAGAGTTAAGGTTGGCCACGCCGCCGCAATGTAGCGAATAGTATTCTATTAGCCTGTCGAGTATCTCGGCGCGCTGCTCGCGGGTGAACTTGAAGCACCGCATATTTCGCCTATTGATTCTCAGCAAGCGCGCCGCCGCGGCCGACTGCGCCGGGTCGAGAAATCGGCTGTCGGCTATCGGCTGCTGGCGAAACACTCCGTTAGCCATATCAAATAGAGCCCCGGGGCTATAGCTTCCCCCGTCGGGCTCTATTCCCATATATGCCTGAAGCCCTACAAGGAAGCATATCGGCCAATTGGCTATCGGTCCGGTCGACGACGTGATTTCGGCGATCGCGCTGTCAGCGTAATCAAAGAGCAACGCGTCGGGCTGATTATCGCGCAGCAGAGCGTTGAGAAAATCGCACATGAATAGTATGACTGGTCCTTTCGCGGGATTGTCAAGGAGCATCGGGCGCGTCGGCAAGGCGTCGCGGAAGGTTTGCAGCTGACGGTTGTCGCGCACATCCACCACCGCCTCAAATCCCGTGCCCGGTATCAGCATCGCCCTACGCCGCGACGCCTCGCGACCCTTGCCGTCGGCGACGATAAACGACACTCGTCCCAACTCGCGTATCAGCGCCGTGACTATCAGCTTCGTGTCCTTAAACCGTATCACCCTAAGCACTATGCACCTCGACTTCAGCAGCATAGCCCTTATTTCTTGTGGAGCACGATCTCGGCCCCGTTATAATTGGCCGCCGCGTCGCTTACCTCAAGATACTGGGGCCACAACTGAGGCTGCACGTAGAAGGTGTTGTAACGCTCCAGACACTGCATCTCTATATTGCCGTCGGCGTTTATCTCCGCTTTCGCGTAGAAATTGCCCAGCGGGGTGACGACGTTGCGGTTAAGCTGGCTGATGTTTTCGCTGTCGGCGACATATCCCTCTGGCACGACGAGCGTCACGTTTCTCTGCACCTGATGAGGGAGCTCCATGAACGCGGCCATCTCCCGGGTGCGCTCGTCCCCCTCTACCTTCACGTTGTTGCCGAAAAGCTTGCCGATGCTTATTATCACCTCGTCGCCCATATCCTGAGCTATATCCTCTACCTTATAGTCGGCCGAGAATTTCGTCATCGACTCGCCGGGTATATTTCCGTACGACTCTATCTTCACGTTGTCGACGCTCTTCGGCTTGACTCCGAGGAAACTCTCTGCCTCGGCGTTCAGCGCATCGTCGAGATCTTTCTTGGCTTCAGCCTCGTCTACGTCATATTTCTTCGGTATGTTCGTCTCCTTTATCCCGAGATATTGCCCTACCGAGCTCAGGAAGCCGGTCAGGTTCTGAGGCATGCCGACGATTTTTTTGAACACGCCCGAAGCCTCTACCTTGCGGTTCACGTCAACTNTGTCGAAATCGNCCCCGGCCAACNATACCGTCATTGTCNACTGATGCTTGTTCTGGCGCGGGGTGGTCGTTACGGTCTCGATGTACTGCACGTTGCGCAGCTCGTTGTATTTATCGCGCTTACCGATGAAGCAGGCTCCCGTCTCCCCCTGTAGCCCCGACGGCAATTCGCCCGGCAGATACGTGCCGAACGACGTGAACACGTATAGCGAATCCCCTGCCACCACAGCGCAGTCCGGCTCGCTCCAGTGCGATATATTCTGTATTGCCGCGTCTGAGCGCGGATTGATAGCCACGATATTAGCCCCGTCGTCGGTGAGTTTCATCTTCTCCACCATATCCTTGAACATCACCGACAGCATCATCGGCGACTCCGCTCTTTTACCGTTGAGGGCGGCGACGAAATTGTGATACATCAGCGAGAGCCATCCCGCGTCGATCAGCTCGCGGGGGTTGGCTTCGGGATGATTCTTGGCAAACGACTTCAGCGTGCCCATCGACCTGCCGTACACTATGTTTTCGCTGCCGTAATCCTGATCCATGAGCGCGCTCGCCAGGTCTACGAGATAGCAGTCGACCCCGAGATTGCCGTAAAGGCCGCCGGGGCGCATCGTCTTCGGGCGGTAAAGCCCCTTGACGGTGTTGTTGAGCGTCTGTATCTTTACGATCGGCAGCTGGCGCTCGCGGCGGGTGTAGCGGTCGGCTTTCAGCGCCGGGATGCCGGTGAGCGTGATCGACGCGAGGTTGCGGGGGCCGTCAACGCTTTTGTTGACAAAGTCGGGCGCGCCGTTGAGAGTGACGTATTCTACCGTCAGATCCTTGTCAAATGCGCAATCTATCGTGAGGTTCATGATCGGGTACCGCCCGGTGAAGGGAATGGTTATGTCATCCAGTGAGAAAAACTCAAGGTTCTCCTCGTCGTGGTAGAAATACTCTACCACGTCGCCGACCTCAAGACCAGGCACCGCGATTTTATACCCGTCGGTCTTCTCACCCCTCTTGCCCGAATTCAGCTCAAATGCCTCGGTCATATCCACGACGTTGACCGTCCCGTCAGGCTTATGCACTTTCACTCCGAATGCATATTGGTCTTTGCCATATTCATATGTGTTCGTCTTCACCTTCGACCCCTCGTCAAATTCAAAGTCGCTGTAATACTCCACTGCCGACTGGTCCAATAGCTTCACCATAAACCGGCGCGTGTAGTCGCGGGTGGTCGCGCTCCCTCTCATCGTCGGCTCATACTTCGCGTCGACGTTGAAGTATTCGGCTATCACCACCGCCGAATTTCCCTTCGCGAGCGAGTCGGGGATTACGGTCGCCGCGTCGAATTGCGGCAAATCCATCCCCCACACCTTCTCCGTGGCGCTGTTAAAGAACTTATCGTTGATCTTTGCCGCCGCGCTTAAAGCCACCAGCGCCAACAGCGGCATTATTGACATTCTTCTCATAACTATGTAAGTATCGTGATTTAGTTTATATAAAGTAAGTATCGTGATTGATATTAGTGAGATCACTTCACCAATTTAAGGCGACGTGCCGATGCCTTGCGCGCCTCTTTGACAGCTTTGTTCCACTCCCCGAGCTCTTCGACGCTTGCGGTGCGTTCGCGCGGAGCGACTTCGCACTCTACCGTCACCTGATCCCCCCTGCGGGCATACTTTATCGAGCCTTCATACCATTTATTGTCGATCGCGTAATCCTCCGGAAGCACTACGTCGGCATATCCATCGGGCACTGTCAACGTGGCCCGGGCCGCATACTTCATCGGCAGGCTGACAAACACTCCCCGCTCGCGGCCGTCGGTGTCTACCGGCTCTACAAATTCGTCGCCCAGAAGGTCTATGGCCACGTAGTCCGCCTTGGTCGATGTTGTAAGGGCCGACTGGTCTACGATGTCGTAGTCTATCAAAACCTCCGGCGCGTTAGGCCCCGATCGCCTATAGTCTACGTTGCTTACGCTTACGCTCTTGCGGTCGGTCGACAGGTTCTTCACCAGCATGAGGTCGCGCTTGTCGGTCGACGTCGTGTTTACCGCGTCGTCATATATCGAGCATAGCATCCCCGTCAGCCTGCGGGATGCGTGGCCCGTGAGCTTTCCGTCGGCTATGGCATAGTCGGTCACGATCTCGTCGGTGGTTGAATCTATCGGCAGCCGCGGCACGTCAGCCATCAGCGGTGTCGCCCCGTTTTCTATCATTCCTCTCCGCCCCTGTATCGCGTCAGGTATATAACCCTTCGGGAGATACGATGCCGTTCCGTCTATATATATTATCGTGTCGGGTAGCACTGCCGCGGCGATCAGATGGTTGCCTGCGCCGATACTCGGATATTCTTCCCACGCGTAGTCGATTTGGGGATAGGTGCCTATCCAGCAGAGTCGCCCGTCGATACCTACGCTTTTGAGCATCGCCTTGATCAGGTTTGCCGAGCCCTTGCAGTCGCCGTAGCGTTTCTGCAGCACAGAAGCGGCCGCGTCGGGCTTATGAGCGTATTCCCCATGCTCGATTCCTACGTAGCGTATGTTCTGCCTTACCCACGACGCTATCGTGTCGATTTTAGCCAGGTCGTCGCCCGCGTCAGCCGTCAGCGAAGCGGCCAGGCGTCCCACGCTCTCATCCTCCGGCTCATTCTGGTCTACGTAGCTCATCAGATAGCTATACACATCCTCCACGCCGTCCATCACCCCGCTCACCATTATCCGCGGGGCGCATAGCGTCAACGGCGGGGCGAGCGGCGCCCGCTCGGTCTTTTTCACGTCCTTAAGCGTCAGGTCGTAGCGCAGGTTCCCTTTCGCGTCGGCTCTCCTGGCGAGTTCCGACCCCGCGGGGAGATTGCGCGGGTCGAAGCGCATCTTCGAGGCCAGCTCCGCGGGCACGTTAATCTCAATTGAATAGGTCTCCACCGGATACAATCCGTCAAACCATATCTCGCAAAACTGCGTCGGATCCGTTATCGTTGTCTCGAACACCGCTTTGGCCTCCTTCCCGGCCTTCACCGGAAAGGTCATAATGCACGTGCGCATATCGTCGTAAAAGGTGCCGTCGCTGAAATTCTGCACGTACTTCACCTTCGCTCCGGGAGCCGAAGCCTTGTCTACGGTTATTTTATCATGATAGTGGGTGTAGGCCAGCCCCTGCTCGTCGACGCGCTTCGCCTTAAACTTCATCTCGTCGCGCACCTTTACCGACGCGAGCTTGCCGTCGGCCCCGGCCTGAAGATCATACTTGGCCACCCTGCTCTCAATCACGAGGTTCGGGTCATCGTCGGCCTTCGAGGCGCGCGTCTGCGCGAAGCCCGTCAAAATAAACAATATATACAAAAGTGTCTTTTTCATTTCCTATTAAGTGATTCGTTTTTTCTTGCAAGAAATTACCCGTATGCAAGCCAAAAAGTTGTCAAAAACCGATTTTCGACACCTATTTACATACTTAAATACAAAAGTAGTCAAATATTTTGATAAGTAAGTATCGAAATTTTTATGCGCAAAAAAAAATTACTCGTCGTCTCGACGAATAATCTTCTTACCTTAAATCTAATACCATGAAAAACTGATGCAAAGATATGCGTTTTATGTTTTACAACATAATTTCTAAGCATAAAAATCAATTCTATTAACATTATTTAACATATCCCCGCCCTTTCAGCCATTTTTTTGCCGACAAGACGTCTGAGATTCAGAAGAGTTTTTTGTAATTTTGTCACCGTTGTAATAATTACCGTGGTAATAAAGTATGAAATTCTATAATCGGACAAAAGAAATAGAGGAGCTGCGACGCATCCAGGGTCGAGCTTTTGACTCCCGGTCAAGGATGACTGTGATAACCGGGCGGCGGCGTATCGG
>WFLX010004949.1_pt1 | contig 11252 bp, 12 predicted proteins | sample 4967041 | NCBI WGS metagenome assembly WFLX01 (sample SAMN12857096, study PRJNA449069) | gut metagenome | isolation source: stool from male and female vole | host: Microtus ochrogaster | place: USA:Florida | collected 2017 | reverse complement strand
TGATTTCTTCAGGAGCAGTGGCTTGTGGCAGGGGTGAATGTCGCCATATCGATACTTCTCGACTCGACAACGTAAGCCAACGTCAGTTTTTCTCTGCCATAGGACAAGTCAAATTGATTAATAGATACTACGATCTATTCCATGAGCACAATGTCCAAGTTGGCCAAGTGCTAACTATGAAAGAGAGTTTTTCCACTCGACGCCATTATCTCAACCAACGAAACTGCATGCTGGTGATGCTCGATGCCGGTGTGATTCCTATTGTCAATGAAAACGATACCATCAGTGTCACGGAACTTATGTTTACCGATAATGATGAACTTTCTGGGCTTATTGCCACAATGCTCGATTGCGATGCGCTTGTGATATTGAGCAATATCGACGGTATTTTCGACGGAGATCCTCGTAATCCGGAATCTAAACTTATCCCCATAGTCTCTCAAGATGATGAAATAAGCAGCGTTATTGTGACAGAAAAGTCCGGTTTCGGTCGTGGTGGTATGGTGACAAAACATCGAATTGCAAGAAAAGTGAGTGATGAAGGAATAGAAGTGATAATTGCAAATGGCCGACGTGAGAACATTCTGATTGATCTCTTCCTCGACAAGAATCCTTTGACTCCATCCACAAGGTTCTTGCCTTCTCAATCTCCAGCCTCTTCTATGAAACGTTGGATTGCCCATAGCGAAGGGTTCGTGAAAGGGATAGTGAAAATCAACGAAAAAGCCGCTGATTCCCTAACATCTACCTTTAAGGCCGCTTCTCTTCTCCCTGTAGGGATTTTAGAGATTGAAGGTGAATTTGAGAAAGACGATCTCGTGAAAGTAGTGGATATCTCTGGTTCCTTAATTGGTATTGGAAGAGTGTCCTACAGTTCTGAAGATGCACGAAAATTAATCGGCATCCATGGTTGCAAACCACTCATCCACTACGATTACCTCTATATAGAGTAGAAATATATAGAGTAGAAATATATAGAGTAGAAATATATAGAGTAGAAATTACGCAAAACAATGTAACCAATGACAATAACCACAATATTAAAAGAAGCTAAAGCAGCATCTTACGAGCTACTAAAACTCGATGACCTTAAAATTTCCAAGATCCTTCTCCACGTAGCAGAAACCCTTGAAGTCGACACCGATATTATCCTAAAGGCAAATGCGAAAGACATGGAAAAAATGGCACTTGATGATCCTAAGAGAGATCGTCTTTTGCTTACATCTTCTCGTTTAAAAGCAATCGCCGAAGATATGAGGTCAGTGGCTAATCTTCCTTCTCCTCTAAAAGAGATAGATATGAGAATTCGTCCTAATGGTCTTGAGATCACACGTGTGGCAGTCCCTTTCGGAGTAATAGGAGTCATCTTTGAGTCTCGACCGAATGTGACATCAGATGTTTTCTCACTTTGCTTTAAAAGCGGAAATGCTTGTGTGCTAAAGGGTGGCCATGAAGCCGATAATAGCAACAAGGCAATTGTGGAGTCTATACGTCGCGCATTGATGAATATGGACATCAATCCGGACGTATTGACTCTCCTTCCATCCACTCGGGAGGCTGGTTTGCAATTGATGACTGCAAGAGGTTTGGTAGATGTGATCATTCCACGCGGCGGCCGGCAACTTATTGACACCGTTATTTCCAAATCCACAGTGCCAGTTATCGAAACCGGTGCTGGCGTTTGCCACACATATATCGATGCGGATGCCAACATTGAAATTGCTTCTGCCATAGTCAACAATGCCAAGACACGTCGAGTGAGCGTATGCAATGCTCTCGATTGTGCTATCATTCACTCGAATCAACTCAAATGCCTCCCTCTCATCTGTGCTCCTTTGAAAGACCACGATGTGGCTATATACGCTGATGAAAGGTCCTTTGAAGCTCTCTTTGGTAATTATCCCGAAAATTTATTGATGCATGCCAGAGATGGGGATTTTGGAAGAGAATTTCTTAGCTATGCTATGGCTTTGAAGACTGTAGACAGTCTTGAGGAGGCCTTAGATCATATTGCAAAGCATGGTTCCGGACATAGTGAGGCTATAGCAACTGAAAATAAAGTGACAGCAGATATCTTCTGTCGAGATGTGGATGCAGCCTGTGTCTATGTCAATGCACCCACTTCTTTCTCCGACGGTGCACAATTCGGATTGGGTGCAGAAATCGGAATCTCTACCCAAAAGCTCCACGCCCGAGGACCTATGGGCCTCGAACAACTGACCACCTACAAATGGCTAATCAAAGGCCAAGGCCAAACCCGCCCCTAANNTCCCCTNAAAGCCCTAAAAGNCCNANANCNTTTAAATTCCCTTANAACCCTTAAAGCCCTTAAAGCCCCCTAAACCCCTAAAACCCCTAAACCAAAATGATAAAAATAGGCGATACCGTAAGATACCTAAACGCCGTCGGAGGCGGCGTTGTAAAAAAAATAGAAGGTAAAGTTGCATACGTAGATGAAGATGGTTTCGAAACCCCCGTACTCCTCAACGAGTTGGTAGTTGTCCTCCCTGCCGGACATGAGAAAAAAGCAGGTGGTCCAAACCTCTTCTTTGATCAGAAAGCATTCGATGCTGCAAAAAACCGCCCTTCTCAACCTGACAACCTGAAAACCCGACAACCTGAAAACCGGAAAACCCGACAACCCGACAACCCGACAACTCCACTTCCGGAAAAAGTTGTTGAGACTAAGTATGGCGACAAGCTTAACATAGCCGTAGCCTTCGAACCCATTTCAATCCGTGACTTGAGCAAATCTGACTTCAATGCCGTTCTTGTCAACGATTCTAATTATTACCTATATTTCTCTTTTCTTCGTCGAAACGCTGAGGAAAGAGGATGGAATTCTGTCTATGTAGGAGAAGTGGCTCCAAACGAAGTGATTGACATGGTAGTGATTCGTCATGGCGAACTCAATGATTATGAAAAAATAGCTCTTCAATATATCGCTTATAAAAAAGAGAAGCAATTCGAGATGAAACCGGCTTCCACTATTAGCCGAAAACTCGACCTCTCTAAGTTCTTTAAACTTCATTGTTTCCGCCCCGGCATATATTTCGAATCTCCAGTGATGGAAATATCTCTCGTAAAGGATGACAAGGCTCAAGCTGACTTGACTGTCCAAATGGCTGATTATGCCGACTCTATGTCTAAAGCTGATACAAAAGATAGTAATTCCAAAAAACAAAACAGAGGNAAAGAACTNAGTCCCTATAAACTGCTTCCCCTCATTGAGGTTGACCTCCANATTGATTCTTTNGTNGACACNACTGCNGGNATGGAAAACAAGGATATGCTCCAACTCCAACTCGACACTGTCCGNAAGACAATGAAAGAAAACNCTAAGCGCAAAGGGCAAAAGATAGTNTTCATCCATGGAAAGGGCGACGGCGTTCTNCGCAAGGCAGTACGCGACCTCTTGAAAAAGGAATACCCCAAATGCGAGCTCCAAGACGCCTCATTCCAGGAATACGGCTTCGGCGCCACCCTCGTCACCATCCATTCATGATAATGTCACTAAAATTAGCTCCAGAATATTGATTATGTAATTCATGTTTCGCAAGTTCTTTCTATTGATGTGCTAATCCTTAGCACAGACATTGCGCTATTTTCTGCGTTCTCCGGGCGATGCGTAGCAGCCCGAAATCATTGCGAGCTTGCCAAAACCGCGACGCGAAGCTTTCCAAAGCATTGAAACTCTGCGCCTCTGCGGCCTCTGCGTGAGATTTTAGAGTTTGCGAAAGTTGAGTTATGTAACTTTTTCAGGGCAAAATTAGTAACTCAAGTTTCTGATTTTGCATCTCATTATAATATAAAAATTTAATCGCGCAGAGGAGCAAAGGGCTCGCTGAGGTAATTCGCAGTGCTGTCTATCCAATGCCGTCGAAGGCAGCAAAGTGCGCAGAGGCTCGCTTCGCATCCGCTACGCATTGCAGGTTTCCTAATGCTTTCGTAGGGCCGGTCATTGGGTAATAGTTTTCCGAGGCTGCCTCATTCACGCGATGCGGAGCGCAGCGAATGTGATGCGGATGCGAAGCCTAGTCAAATTCCGATTTTATGACTAACGATATTTTACTCTCAGACGGTATCATCATTATTAAAAGATACTCGCCAATAAACTAAATGATTGAGATGGCATCCGCGACCCATCCGGCCAGCGGCGAAGCCACGCGCAGCGACTAAAATACCGTCACGTAGCGTCAAACTCTGACATCTGGACTCTGGCTACTGAACTCAAAAAATACCGCCGAAGGCGAAAAAATCCGCACAAAATCCGCCTGAGGACGAAGCCCTCACAGCGACCACTAATCCGCGTCTGCGCTAAAACTCCTTTAAAATCCAAAATCAAAACCCTCTTTTCAAATCCAAAACTCGAGACAGGTGGAATTTCAACTAAATTAGGTAAGACCCAATTTGACTTAGATAAGGGGACCATACACTCTCTTTGTTATGATAATAAAGACGTAATTTTGCCCGGTCACGGTCCTCAACTCGATGCATTTCGTGCATACCTAAACAATGACGCATGGATTTATCAGGACTGGTTTAAAAATGGACTCTACAATCTTCAGCATAAAGTCATCGACAAGAGCATCACTACCGATCTCGAAGGAAACCCGGTATTATCATTTACTATAGAATCACAAGCTCCCAATGGTGGCTGTCCGTTAAGGGGAAGCAAATTTCATATTTTGTCGTGGTTCTACAGCTTTTCAGTTTGGTTGTTCGGGGAACTTGATTGCATAGCGCCTGAATGGTATCGGTCTGTATCCGAGGCATCATTTTCTCTGCGTCTGCACGGGTAAGTTTCAGTTTCTTGAATTGGGCCTCTTTCTCTCCTCGCCAGTACGCTATCGCTTCCGCGCTCCCCGGCTTGTAAACCTTTGTGGTGGCTTTTCTCATAGCCTCAATTTTACTCTTTTCCATTTTTTTNTCATTAAAANATNNTTTCNTANTTNTAATGNCTTTGCCTATCTCTTTTNTNTNTAAAAATTTATNNTNCAAAGTTAANTAAAAAGNTTACNTACAACAAATATTATACATATTATTTTAGAACTCAAATACAAACTCTTCTACAATCAAAAGATTATGGTCCGAACGAAGTAAGGACACCCTCCCCTGACACCCGAAACCCGATACCTAAAATTTTTCAAAAAAATTCTCTTCCAAACTCTTGCAAAATCCAAAATAAAATCGTAAATTCGCTGTGATACAACGCTCGAATCTCCAAAGTAGACGAAAATATAAAATCGCGCCCCTAACTAAAACGTGAAATGCAGACCAGATCCATCGTTGGTCCTTAAAAGTTTATCTCCATACTACTAATCAGCATACCCAAGCTCCAAAAACATCTATATTCCTTTCTTTCCGATGTAAAGATTGTGATCCACATGAATTGTGGACACATTTCTACTGAAACCTGACTCTTACTCCGAAATCTAACATCAAACCTGACATAAAAAATAAGACACCTCAAGCATCAGCCGGGTGTCTTAACATCCTTATTATAGTGCAGATATAGCGACATTCCACTAATGGAAGCCTATAGGGCACTGTTTCAGATGCAAAATTAATACATTTATTTAGAATCTCCAAATTTAATTGTAAAATTTGTACAATCTACAATAATTTTGTTAGAAGACGATTCTCTATCTTCAGTAAGCAAACTGTCTATTTCATCTAATAGTTCAGCCTTCCTATTCAAAGAAATCATCCCTAACATATATAATATAACACTTACAGCACCTCTTATGTTGTGTCGATCCAAATTATTAATACCAGCTGGTTTGGCTTTAATACCTTTTGAAAGTTCAATATTATATATACAGCTTCCATGAGCGCATTTGTTTCTTAAAACTCTTATAGTTTCAAGATAGTTAACAAATACCTTTAGGGAGCAGCCATAATGGGCAGCAATTTCCTGCTTAACTTTTTTGTCTTTTATGGCTTGGTAAAGAGTGATTAGATTCCCAAGAGTAAAGAATTCAAGGTCTTCCAAGCAGGAGCATATTTATCATTTATATATTTTTCGTGATGGCGTTTGATGACAGGATTTTCTAAAAGTTTATTATAAACATTACTTCGAAAACCCTTGACAAAATTAGAATCCACAATGTTTCTATCAACAAACCATGTAGGAGAATTTTTATAATAATTTGACACATAATAAGTAATATAAGACCGAAGATTAACCTCTATTCGGTCAAGTGCGTTTAAAAGAATACGTCTCAATTTCGTATCAAATAAATACAAATCATAAATAGACTTAAACGTTGTACTCTCCTTAAAATTATGAGTACGATTTTTTTTAGATGGAAAAGTTGTCTCAAATGGGAAAGAATAAAATCCGAATCTATAATATCCTATATCCAGCAGAACCTCCTTCGCTTTTTCAACATCGTCAAACCCTACACCTCTACTCTTTAGAAGTTCAATCTGTTCATCAATATATAGCGCTCTCTTCATAATTCTAAAAATTTTTGACAAAATTAATAAAAATCTTGAATATTTCCACAAAATTCCCCTCCCAACTCTTGCACAAAGCAAAAATTTATCGTAAATTTGCATTTGCAGACCGTACTTTCGGAAGCCCCGGTCTGGGGTCAAGAGAGGAGGGAGTCTGCAAATGCGCTAAAATATAGCGCATTAGAGAACATTTTGAAAGCGTTTATCTGACGCTTATTCTTGACATTCTGGAATTCTCGCAAAATTTCATTTGGAGTCAAGGATAGAGCAACGGTAGGCGCCCATATGGATATGCTACATATTTATCGGCAGAGTAATCCGTGAGGATTACACATCCGATGCATTCGTTGCATATACAAGCGTGGGCTTCTGCGTTGCCATCCAACTCCAAAGGGCAATGCGAGAAGCCTCAGAATGTAGGATGGCAACAGATACAGGCACTCACGCTTTTTTCGTACCCGCTCGACTCCGGAGCCGCCTATTGAGCAACATNANANNTGCTTATGNCACAAGGGNTAACGTANAACGTAGACATCGTAATGTGCATNGANTGCACAGGTAGTATGGGCGACCTGCTTGACACCGTCAAAAAAAATGCGCTCAAATTNTATCCTGANCTCAAAANGCNTTGNGANGCNAAGGGAAAAGAGATTTCAGACCTNCGCATTCGCGTAATTGGATTCCGAGATTTGGGCTATGACAAGGAAAACGCCATTGTTGACAGCGGTTTTTTATCGATACCAGATCAAGAAGAAGAGTTCAAGTCGCTCGTAAACTCTTTTGTTCCTTCAGGAGGTGGCCCAGAACCTGAGTCGGGACTCGAAGTTCTAGCAATGGCCATAAATTCTGACTGGACAAAGGGTGGCGACAAACGTCGTCACGTTATTGTAATGTGGTCTGATGCATCTACCCATGCCCTTGGTGAATGTGGAAAAGAAAATCCCCTCTATCCAACCGAGGTCCCTGCCAACCTTGACGAATTAACTGATTGGTGGGAAGATGAACAATCTGCCGGAAAGATGAATTCCAATTCAAAAAGACTAGTGATTTTCGCACCGGATGCAAGTGCATGGAGTGAAATCGGGAATAGTTGGACAAACACCATTCATCATACGGCTAAGGCAGGCTCCGGTCTTGAAGATGTTGACTACGACACCATCCTCGCCACAATTGTAAACTCAATCTAACGTATGAGACAAGTTCTGTCCATATCGGATATGAAAGAAAAGAAAATTGGTCTGGGGGAAGACTCAGATCCAATTTTCTTGGATAATGGTTCTTTTGTCGCCATAGGAGTTCTCGACGGCATGGGTGGCGCCGGAGGTGCTGAATGCAATTCTGATTTTGGTGAATCTCATACTAAAGCCTATGTGGCATCTCGTATTATTAGAGATGCCATAGAAAGAGCTCTAAATCAACTTTCTACACTTCCGAATTCCTCAGCCATAATCCAACTCCTTGATAAAACTATAACCAATCGTTACCAAGAGGAACGCTCTAATTTCCCCCCGAAGTCAAGAGGTGGTTTAAGAAGTACCTTGATTAAGGAATATCCGACAACACTTGCTATGGTTCTTGTGTCTATTATTGACAATAGATACATAATTGACAGCATATGGGCTGGCGATTCTCGCAATTATATTTGGAATATGAATGGACTTTTCCAAATATCTATAGATGATCTTAAGGGCAACCTTGACCCACTTCAAAATCTACGTGAAGATGCTCCAATGTCGAATTGTATACAAGCAGATGCGCCAATTAGACTTAATCATAAACGAATATCAATACCTTTAGGCGAGAGATTCTTGATAATGTCTGCGACAGATGGTTGTTTTGGATATTATCCGAGTCCTATGGATTTTGAGAAATTATTGCTTGAAAGTTTGAGAAATGCAGAGTCGAGTGAAGATTGGAAAGATCGGTTAAGTAGAGCCTTTGAATTTGTCACTGCTGATGACTTTTCATATTCAATCGCGGCATTCAATTTTATACGTTTTAAAGACTTGAGCAAGTTTGCGAGGAAATCACTTAAAGGAAATCTCCAAAAGTATTTTTTAAAACGTAACGAGTACGAAAATGCAGTTAGAAAGAAACAACAATTGGAGAATAAAATCTCGGAATATGAAGANGAANTGCTCTCTCAGATTAATGAGATTTGGCCGACTTATAAACAATCATATCTAAAATTCATGTCTNCCGATGAAGAAAGGTGATATAATAAACGGATNTAGAATCTTAGAAGATTTCAAAGTTGCCGGCGGAATGAGCAAAATCTCTTTTGCNGAACGTGGTGGNAANGAGTACTTTATAAAGGAATTCCTTTCACCTAAATATCCTACNCCTGATTCTCCCGGAAGCGAACGAATCAAAGCTCAAAAGAGAAAAGCTTGCGAAGATTTTGAAGCACATCATCGTAAGATTAATCAGTTAATTGGTGANCGTTGTGTTGGCTCAGGTGGAAACCTTGTGTACGCTGTTTCGTTCTTTAGAAACGGACCNAGTTACTACAAAATCAACGAAAANATAGATACTACTGGTTTATCNGTTGAACANATTTCCAGATTACCATTNGAGAATNTACTGATTATCGCAAAATCAGTATGCAGTAGTCTNAACATTTTACATGAGCTAAATATCGTTCACGGAGACTTAAAACCGGACAATATTTTAATTAAGCAAACCGGTGAGAAAATATATACAGGAAAACTAATAGATTTTGACGATAGTTATTTTTCGGAGAACCCGCCAAAAGACAGAGAGTCTATTGTTGGAACTCCCGAATATTATTCACCTGAGTTGGCTGCTTATATTATAGCAGATGACGACGATGATGTTGAATCGTCATATATGACATTGGCTTCGGATATATTCACTTTCGGTATAATTTTAACGGAATATTTTACAGGTTCAAAACCAATATTCGCCGAGGACATCCCAACCTGGAATGCCATTAATAAAGGTCTTGAAGTTTCATTCTCTAAAAGGTTACCTGATGGTATTGAAACGCTTTTGAAAAATATGCTTTCCAAGAATCCATCAGATAGACCTAATATTAATTCTATTCTATACTTGTGTTTGCGTGGTGTTAATGTTGACGCTCCAACTCCGGTGTTCTCTGGCGGTGGTAAGCTGCGTGGACCAGGGTTAAAAATCGCCAAACCGAAGAGCGAAGCCGAAGGTCGCATTGATAGAGTCAAAAGTGTCTTAAAAATTGGCAAAGGTCTTAAATCGAAATAGTTTATGTCCTGGCAATGTCCATATTGTGAAACCGTTAATCAAGACGCCGTGCCAATATGCACGGTGTGTGAACGTGTTGCGCCAGTGGTTGAGGCTTTTCTATCATTGGAGCAGATAGACCATGCTCGAGAATATGAAGAGTTGCTATCGGATGTATATTCTTTTGAAGCAGAGCAGGACTATGGCAAAATGTTACAGACGGCGCTTAAAGCGGTAAGCACTTTTACCCAAAATGATACCGCAATTTCAAAAGTGCACTTAGCTATTAAATTGGCTTACGAAAAGAAATTTCAAGACGATATTTTGTCAAAAATAGCGGAATATACTGAGTGTAATAATTACACTATCGCCAATGCATATATTAGTTTATGGCAGCACCTTAAGTTTGACAATTCCCTGATTTTGCCATATGTGGAAACAATTAATGNCGAACTTAACAGAGNNNGTCATAAAGACCAAATTTTAAGACAAGTAACTGACAANATNCTTAANNGTNCNTTTTCNGATGCNCTAACAATTNTAGAAACNGAATTATTAANGNATAAAGATTCTACNGAACTCTTAGANNTAAGATCAAAGGTTCAAAATNTAATAAAGAATNTTGAANACAAAGAGAAACCTCGAAAATTACCGAAACCACCTAAAAAGAGTTTAGGAACTTCAGAGCCTGTTATAGATGCATCTCCTACAGCAGATATAAAAAGAACGTCTCAAAGAAAATTCCCTAAAGTAAGAAGAAACAAATAATTAAATCAATATGGCAAAAAAATTATTTAGTGATGATGACTTTGACAAAAGTCTGAGCATAGGTGATGAGCTGGTTTTCGACAAACCAGAACTTACAAAACTTCGAATTGACCTCACATGGTCAGGAACCGACCTTGACATTTGTGCCTTCCTTCTTGGTGAAGATGGCATGATTCATGACAAGGCAGACTTGGTCTACTTTAGATCACTTCTTCGTTGGAAAACAAAGAAAGCCTTTACTGATGAAGACTTCAATCCCCTTGAAGGCGAAGTCTCAACATGGCCGAACAAGGATTTCAAAAATCCTAATCGTTGGTTGGAAGGAACTCTTCCTATTTCCTCAGACAATGCAGTAATCGGTTCGTGGGATGATAAGACCGATGACGGTGATGAAGAATGTGGTGAAACGATGCACGTTATTCTTGACGAAGTAGACACCAACAAGCATAAGTCGATTGTTTTTGCAGCTGTTGTAGCCAAAGACAGAATCGAGGCAGGTGAAACATTTGCAGATGCTCATGACCCTGTTGTGACCATCTACAATGCAGAAACCGAAGAAGTGGTAGCTGAGTACAAACTCGCGAGCAAGTTCCCCGGCAAAGATGCCGTATGTTTCGGTAGGATGGATTTTGATGGCGAAACATTCTTCTGGAATTTTGCGCCAATTGCCGACGGATACAACGGAGGCATGCAATATCTCGCCACAGAAATATTCAACTAAACCTGAATGCTATGGCAAAAGAGAAACTATTCACACCGGAAGACTTTGATAAGCCTACTGACAAAAAGTGGTACCAAACGAT
>WFLX010099887.1_pt1 | contig 11255 bp, 8 predicted proteins | sample 4967041 | NCBI WGS metagenome assembly WFLX01 (sample SAMN12857096, study PRJNA449069) | gut metagenome | isolation source: stool from male and female vole | host: Microtus ochrogaster | place: USA:Florida | collected 2017 | reverse complement strand
ATTCGCCTCCATAATCATCTTGACAAAAAAACCTTCCGGAACACCCATCCCTTGCAGGGTCTTGCCGCATCCCATATCTTCATTCAGGAAGGCATAGGAACTGTGCCTCATGCACTCCATAAGCCCATTGACAATGGCTGCCTGCTGAGGAAAGTAACGCTTTTTCAGAAATGCGATCTCGTCCACTGTGTCCTTTAACTCTACCAACGGATTCAGTTTCTTTTCCAAGTTCTCTATCAGAGAACTTCCGTATTTCATGAAATAATCATCCATGTTGTCAAACTGCAGCGGTGCCTGTGGTTTGTCCGAAATCTTTATCCTTTGATTCCTTAGTCCGTTTGTTACCAGCTCCTGCAGGACGGCCTCCGTCATGGACATCTCATACACCAATGCGCCTTCTGCCCATTCCGGCATTTCTCCATATACCACTGTATCAATCCGGGACATATACTCTCCCCCTGCTTCCCTTAAATAGGGAATCCAGTCTGTCAGCAGCGGCAAGTCAAAATGGTTCATCAGCCAATTGTAAATATCCTTGTCCTGCGACTGCTCTGAAGTAATAATGTATGTTTCATTCAATGCATCCGATATACAGAGTGCATGGTTTACGGGTTCCTTTCCTCTCATCAGCTTTGTGTGGTAATTAGTGGTCTGTGTCTTGGGCAATATCGTTATATCCCCGCCGGCATCCTGTTCCGGATACAGATTTACATTTCCAATGCTGATATTGGCGGTAAAACCTCTTAATGCTATCTCGCTCCGCTCAAAACAGGAATATATCAAAGCCACCTGTCTATAGCCTTTCATTGCAGCAAAGACATATTCTACATGAGCAAATGCCCCATTAGCTGAAATCCGCATATAAACGCATCCTCCTTTTATTAATTCTGCTTACCTGAAAATGAAAAATGCCTCCCTTTATGAGAAGCATTCCTACTGCAGTGTCCGGATTTCTCCGAATGATTCTATTAAGTTGTAGCTGACCTGTGGATAAGAGACTTCTACTTCTTTCATACTGCCACTGTCATCCTGCACATACTCGCTCCTTTTTGCAGTCCTTAATACACCTCTCTGTAAGTGCAGATCACCGTTTTCTTCATTCCCGACTAATCCCTGTCCTGCGCCGGAAACCGCCAGCAGATACATCTGGCCTTCCGATGGCATGATCGGCGGCCTCGCCAGATTATCAATCAGATATGGCGGAACACAGATTGCATCCTGCAGAACTCTTTGCAATGGACTTCTTTTTAGTGTCTCCATCGCTTCCTCTGCATGGAATATCCTTGTCATAAATTCCTCAATGCCTTTTTCAGAGGATTTGGGCACTGCCAGCCGCTCGCCGTCATACTCCTCCGGGATAACAGGCATCTCCCTGTTAAGGGAAATAACGGACCGGAGCCTTTGTTCCTCATCCTTGTCCCGTTCATCAGAGGATTTTCTTTGCCCTATCAGCACAATCTGCTTATATTTCTCGTACTCATTGTCCTGAAAACGGTATACAAAGCGGGAGTCAAAGTGACGGCACCACTCATCCAGCAGTTCTTCTTCCATTCCTACATATTGTGGCAGAATAAACACCATAACTGCCTCTTTGGCGGCATATGGGGTCACTTTCCTTAAAAAGTCAAGCTCATACCTCGTTTTCTCCTCTGATGTCCCATATGGCGGATTCATGAAGATAAAGGAAAACGCATTGTGGCTGATGATTGTATCATTTAAGAAATCAGCCTTCAAGCATTGGTCTATTCCCTCCGTGTCTTTTACTGTCCGATAGGTATCATCATTAAGCTCAACTCCATAGATTTTCAGGTTTTTCCCCGTCTCTTTTGTTTTTCCCATTACGGTAAGTATTGCTTTCCCATCTCCGATTGACGGATCCAGGCCGCACACCTCATCTTCCTCCGGAAACCGCAGGAAGCGGCTGATATACCTGCAATGCTGCAGATCTGTATAATAAGCGCCCATTTTAGCCTCATTATACTTCAGCCGGGTAAATCCTGACTGTTTTTTAACTTGTTCCATTTCTACCTCCTTTTATGATTTGTTTTTTGGCACAAAAAAAAGCCCCCTAAGAGGCTGACTACTTTTATTGTCTCATAATATAACCTGTTCCCAGGAATTGGATCCACGCCTTTCCTCAAAGGAATGGGCTGAAGAATAAAAATAGTTTCCATCATTCTATCATTATTATTTCAATTCTGCAAGCCGTTCCCTGCAAAAACCGTAAATCAGACCTNTTGAACTCTTTNTTTGCCTTTTTTCTTTTTATGCGTTATAATTANATATAAGTTAAGCCTTTGATGATGNTTTGAGGAGGTTCCGTATGGCATACCCTAAACAGTTGATATCGTCTCTTGCAGACAATCTTAATGAAACTTTGGTAAATTTCTTTGAAATAGAGCATTTAAAAATATTTCCGATCTACAACAACCTGAATGATTTGATTGCTGAGACATTATGGGAGTATGTCAAAGAGGAAACCGGCAAGTCAGAGTTAAAATCCATCTATGGCGTTCAGGTCAAAATGCGCCGCCAGAAAAAAAACCGCTGGCTGAAGGCCCAGCAGGAAAATACGGAAAAATATGAAATAACGAATAAAAAGCACCCATTTTACTCCATTCAGCATAATTTTGAGGTACTTCCTGGCCACAGTTTCCTGAAACTATATGATGCCAAAGATGTGGAATCGGCTATTGAAAAGTACAATGCATCTATAAAAGAATGGGCAGAAAATGATAAAGCTTTGTTAATTGAATATCCCCTTATTTCTGACAAGACCAAAAACCAGATTCTGTCCTCTTTCCAGATTGACTTAATAATCAACTTGATTGACAGTATCATTGTTTATTGGGATGGAAATATCGAAGCTTACTTTGCAAAAAAACCGGAAATTTTATTGGATACACCCTTTTTTGCTCCAAACCGCTATTCGGTTCCGCTTCAAAAATCCGTTGATTCCTATGTTGCAGATTTAATCAGCTTTGATGCAGAAAACACAGTGTTTCAGATGCTTGTAAGCGGCGACTCGGAACACGTCGAGGATCGGCAGAAACTAAAGGTATTTGACTCCAAGGATAACCAGCTTCTTTTGACACTGCTTAACAACATCAAATTGGATTTTTACGAAAGTGGGGCTATCACCATCGACATTGGCACGCTTGCAAAAGCCTTGAACAGCCGTCCAAATAAACGCTGCTATGAGGATGTCAAAGCAAGGCTTCATACGATGGCCGGGACAACATTCCGCTTATCCCGTAAGGATAATCCTGATGAAGCTCTGCTTACCTTTAATTTCTTTGACAGTGTGATGACACCGGAAAAAGACGGCAAAGAATATGCCATTGTCACCTTTGGAAAAATATTGTTTGATGCTGTCACCAAAAAACAGATGATTGCCGTTACTGCCAGCAGCTACAATTCATTGGAGCTCGATTTGAGCAGGCTGCTGTATCACAACCTGCAGAAGGAGCGTATCACCTTATCCTCCTCTTCTAGTCCCAATGCAGACGGCTATCTGGTGAAGAGTTATGACTACTCCTATTTTCANNGGATCATACNCTTTAAAANACGGAAGAAAGCAGACANNATATTACTGATAAAGCNGACTCTGGATGAATTTGTNGAGAAAAGAATTGCTCTCGCAAAATATGACTACCAGCAGAGCAAGGGGTCATTCACCTTATATTATTATAACCTTACAGCGGATGAGAAATCGGATCTCATTCCTAAAAACTACNAAACGAGNAATGGTATCCAAATGGAACNTACAGATATTTGGGGATAAATTTATACTTATTAAGGGGGTTATCAATTGATAATCTCCTTTTTTCGTTTGCAAGCCTCCATCACTAGAATTATATCCTAATCAACTGATTATGCAATTGATAAATAAAAAATAGTCTTTATTTTATATAGTAAGCATATTAATTGTCATCCCCCTTGTACATGACGCCTAAAATCTGTACATTTATTGCAAATCATAGACATTGAAAACTATTTCAGATAAAATAAATGCATCAATAAATCATCTTTTTAAGAAAAGTAGGTAACCTGGTAATGCTTCGGCGGGAAAAAAAGTCCGTACCAATATGGCTACGCCTATTGCGGGAGCAGGAGCTGTCTATAATCGGANAAGCTANCGAAAATATCCGAACNANTANTCAGCCCCACCCCAATAGCAATGNTCTTCGCNCGATGCCTCNTATAGGAAAGGAACCCATCAATCGTCTCCCGGCTTACATAATAGCCACCGCTTTGGTTATTCTCATCCGGGCTTTCACTTTTCAGCAGATAATCCAATGTCACACCAAAAATATTGCAGATCAGCAATATTTTTCAATCTCCGGCATTCCTCTGTCACTTTCCCATTTGCTTATAGCCTGGCGTGACACATCCAACAGTCCTGCCATCTCCTCCTGAGAATATCCTTTCTCTTTGCGGATAGCCTTCAATTTCTCTCCAAAAGTCATTTTAAACAACCTCNCTTTCTGTTTTTTCTGTCTGGATTATAGAATCAAAGCTGTCTAAATGCCATCACCTTAGCGTGTCATTCCCTGTTTTTACGCCTTAATTCCATTTTTTGACAGCGAAGCACGTATAAAACCATCATTCCATCTCCTTGAATGTGCCAGCCATTCCTCCCATAAGGCCCTCTGGCGATTTCAGATTTTCAGTGCTTTACCAATAAGCCTCACGAGCTATTGATGGATTCCACTCCATCCTATTACTTCGGCAGAATAGCACNCTGCCTGCNNNAAAGTAAAAATCCCCTATTGATTATACCACGAGATTTTCCTNTTTTTTTCCTAATGGCATGAAAAGACTATTTTCCGGGAACGAAAAGCACAAAATGATCAAGAAGGAGCCTGCGCAGCTCCTTTTCCTCGTCTTGCCATTTCCTTATATCCTTTTTACCTCTTTACTCATACAATATTCATACCTTTTAACGATTACTGCTATCGTTAAAAAGAAGTGCAAAATCAAAAAACGGAGCTGCTCCCGCACACGGAAACTAATTTAGTTCCCCAATAGCCTTAAAATGCAAAAAACCAGATGTTGGAACTGCTGTCTCTAACAGTTCCAACACCTAGAAATCAATTGTTTTCCTCTCTTCATTGCTTAACTCATGTTGATTAGCACCTAGTTTTTAACCCCAGTATTACAATAAGGGTGCGTAAGCTGTGCATTTTCTATGGTTGCTTTTCCACCGTCTTGTTTTCTTTCTATATGATCTACACTTATTGCATTTCTATGTAATAACCCACCGCAAATCTTACAGCAAGGTGCTTTTAAAAGTGCTTCTGTAATAAATATTTCACTTTTTTGATTATTAGAGAAATCAGTAGGTACTTCCTCAAACAGTGTCCACTCATGGTTAATTTCCGGCAAATATGCAAATTCAGATTTTTTCCTTATCTCATTTATAACTGCATCTGCTTGAATCCCAGATTCCAAATTATTTAGAATTTCATAGAAAAAAATAGATACATTTTTCATTCCAGCCAATGCAGAACGACTTTTTCTAACAATCACCTGAACCAAAGAACTATTCCCATAATATATTTTTTCAAAATTCTTACGGTGCTTTATAAAGAGATTTTTCTTTTTGCTCTTTTCTAAGTCAATAACAAACGCTGCAAAAGCATAAAATGCAGATACTCTAAATGCACCATTTCGAGCATAAAAATATACTAACGGATGTAATCCTAAAGATGATGGATGATTACTGTTTATTAACCTTGCAATTCTTCTAACATTTTTTAAACACGTTATTGTTTCGTCACCTGTTTCATCAATATCAGAAAAATTGTGTTCTGAATTACAAATATTCACAAATTCATATATTAATGTAAGCGAGTTTGAATTATGCTTACCACACATTGGAACATCTAAAGTTTTTATAGGAGTAGACAATTTTGGCATAAACATTAATTCGAAAACTTCTTTAGATAATTCTTCAATTTGAGTCTGTACTCTCTCTTCAAAATTTACCCAATATTTATGCCCCATGCCCATTCTCATAATTGCTCTTGCTGAAATACAATTAGCCTTTTTTCTGGATTTTATCAAATCAATTTCTGTTGGATTGATTGGAGCCGCTTTTTGATTAATGTTAAAAAACGATTTTTCTGCTGAAGAAACATCGCCCTCAACCCATTGAAGTTGAATAGCTGCATTACTTAACAATCTTGCTTTCATTACCACGCTTTGATCATATATATCCGGATTTATCAAGGCATTTTTATACTGCTGATAAGACCCTATCTTTTTTTGGATATATTTACGTGTTTTATTAGCTGTCAGTAATTGTTCCTCTGGAATATTACCATCATAAAATTTCCGAGAAATAATACCATCGCCATAATCATCATTCAACCATGCAATTAACGAACTTAATCGGTGAGCCCCATCTATAACAAATACATTTCCACCAGAACTTTGCCATAAAATAATAGCCGGAATAAGTTCATAGCCTATAAAACTATCTACAAAGCTACTTATTTTTTCGTAATCCCATTCAGTTGTTTCTCTTTGAAAATCGGGTTTATAAATATTAAGTAAGAAAAAACTATCAGATAAAAGGTCTGAAATAGATACTGTATCTTTTTTCCTTCCCCGTTGTACACATGTAGTTGCTTCAAGATCTTCTCTTGGAATGAGTGCATCAAGATTTACTTTTTCTGCCATGCATTTACCATACCTTTCCTGTATATCAAGATTCATCCAATCTATCGGAATCAACAATTGATGTCGGCACATTCATGTCCAACATAATTCTCATCAACTTCGCTGACCTCCCGCAATGCATCCATAGATGAATTCATCATATATATCCGGCTACCGTCCTCTATGAAGAGAACCTTGTCTCCGCCCTTAATCCCCAACTTTCTACGGATTTCTATTGGGATAGTTATCTGCCCCTTTGATGTAACTTTCGCAAGTTCCATACCGGCACCTCCTTGAACGCCCATTGTTTTCCTTACTTTCCTTACGCAATTAGTATATTCTTTTTCCGCAATAATATCAACCGCTTTTTGAGAAAATCTGTCTTACCCGAACAACAGCAAAAACTCCCTAAATGCTATCATTAAAAAAACGCCCTAAAGTCATGCTTGGGTGCATTGTATCAAATTCTGGTACGCAAGCTAGTAAGATGATATGCCGACAATTACTAAACATCTTACACCAGCCTCCCCCCCTATGCATACACCTCGTAACACAAATAAGGTCTATCCACAGAAACTACACCACGAATAACCCTTACCTCCAATTTAATCCCTCATTGAAATGAAAAGAATAAAACGACCAACAAAGAGACTGCAAAACTCCTTATCATTTTCCCATTATCTTTTTATCACTATACTCATACACTATTTAGCAAAACCCTATACCCCCAGAACAGAAGTTCACCCACTCCCGAATGTAAAAATGCCTCTTAAAACACAAGAAGATAATGCAACTTTCAGACCCATGTACCACCATAGATGCCCAATTTACGAGCTTTCCGAGGTTTCCGCAACTTTATCCACCGGAAACTAAGACACCCTTAGGGGCTAGGGTTATCGCTCCAAATTACACTTCAAAATCTTAATGTATTTTTTCATAACTTAGGGACAATATCTTCCTTCCATGTTTTTATTGTTAATGGTATCCCTAAATAAAAAACTACTGCCCGAAATTTTTCAGCAAAAGGAATATCATTAGTAATAAAAATATCACAGAGTGTNGCTGAAATAGAATGTTGAATGTCATAAGTTCCTGAGTTTGCATGTTTATCTGAACTATCCCGTTTGAATCCGNATNTTNNTAATACGAAAAATAGCTGTTCCATCACATACTCTAATGTCCCATAATTATNCCTTATCTGCGAATACATACATGGCTTAATTTCTATTTTTGAATNTTCAATTAATTCATTTAGCCTTTGTTCGGCAACTTTTTCCCCATATTGCTCCGTAAATACTTTTCGCAATGCATTATTAGGATTAGATAATTCCAAAAATAATTTAATATAATTATCTTTGCGTTTTAACAATTCATCTTTTACTCTTTCTGTTTGCCATACCATTTCATACTCTTTGTTTTTATCATGTTGGATTCCTTCAAATAAATCTTTAGGATCATATGCCCCTTTATCAATATCTCTTCTTAGCAAAGACCTTTCTAAAATAACTTTTTGAGTATCATAATTAACAATATCATTATATGTTTTTTCAAAACTTTTAGGTACAAATTTTACTCCATCAGGTGTTGGCTTTATTATTCCATTTTCTGCAATTTTCCTAATAGTTTTTTCCAATTCATCAGTAAGTCCAATCTTATCTCCCTTTTCACTCTTTCTCGCTTTATACAATTCCTCTAAATGTGCTACACTAATCAAATAAGTCCAGTTCTGTTCCCCTTCAAAAAATTCTCTTACTTTTTCATCCTTGTTTATATAATCCCATACCTGAAAATCTAAATATACTCTCATTTTCCGCCTCCAAATATCATCTTCTTTTTTGTTCGGTTATTGTACCACAATTTCTTACTCATCAAAAGATACCATTCTAAAATATTCTTTATGCCTATTTACGCACACAGAAAAAGCATCCGGAGGCATCTGGTGCAAACCTGATGCCCAGCCGCTGCTTTCTTTAAATCTCCGTCCCGACTTCCACTCCGTTGCGGAAAGTGAATACCACCCTCCATCGGAATAAACTATTGCATAATCCAACTTTTTAAAAATGATACCTTTTTCTTCGCTTTTTTACTTTTTATTCTTTTTTCAGTGCTTTCTGTAAAAAATGATACCTTTTTCTTCGCCTTTTTTGCTAATTATAACAATTTGACTAAATCGGTCAACTATATTCTCTATAAAAAGGGGATTACCATAGCGAAATTTTTGATGATAATATTTTCGCCATTTATAGCTTTTGTTCAATTTTTTTACCTTTTTTACACAAAACGATACCTTTTTCTTCGCCTTTTTCTTTATTTTTATACTATTTACCATTTCGGTCAATCATTTTGGCTTATATTCCATACACTTTTTGATACCATTTTTTTCGCCTTTTTGGGATTATTCAACTTTTGCACTCTTTTTTATATTTTTTGATACCTTATTCTTCGCCTTTTTGAAATTATTTTGATCATCAAAAATACCTTTTTCATTCCAAATCCGCCTGACACATATATTTATAAAAAATGATACCCTTTTTCTCGCCGTTTACATATATAATCTCCGGCGTACACACAATGCTTTGGAGCAGACCGTGCTTTTTTGCTAATTTATCGCCAAACCAAAAGAATGCAGGCATCAATCCTTAAAATTGTGATAAGTATCAAAATATAAATATTGAGGTCATATTTCATCGAATTACATTATTTTGTAAAAAATGATACCACTTTTTTCGCCTTTTTATTAGGTATCATTTTTTTGTCCTTCTGGAAAGCATCATAACCCTTTCGCCACATTTGTAACATAAAAAATGATACTCTTTATCTCGCCATACAGTTTTTTTAATACTCTTTTCTTCGCCAATTCTCATGAATTTATAAAATGATGCCATTAACTTCGCCGATTCCTTTCAAAAAAAGTCTGTTAAAAATTTTTTTGATTTCCAAAACAATCATTCATTTCTTTTCACTGCCTTTTTCGATACCACTTTTTTCGCTCATTTCGCATTAAAAATTTAATTTTGGAGATATTTCATCTTTTGATGCCCTTTTTTTCGCCAAAAAAATTCAAAAAAAATTTTTCCGGCTGCCAATAATTCCTAAAATCGCTTAATAACATCTGCTTTCCGGATTTGATGCCTTTCTTTTCGCCAATTTTGCATTAGTCATGAAACTGCTGTAACTGCACACTATTTCTAAAACTGATACTTCTTTTTTCGCCTTTTTATCAAGATTTACATTTGTGTAAAAACCATTTATAATGCGACTTGAGGGTACTACATTATGTGTTCGGCGTTATGGAAAATACAATATCTATTCCAGCATGGATAGGGAAAGGAGCACTGCTTTGGAACTGAACAGCTATGCACGCATCGGTAAGGCGGTCATTACAAAAGCAATCGGACTGCAGAAAAATTATAAAGAAGTTTATGAGAAAACGGATGAAAAGCTGAATGAAAGCAAATCTGGCTGCCATAATTGTGAAATCTGCAAGCTGAAGCAACAGTATTCTGTATTGGGGCTTTCAGAAGTCAGTGATACGCTGCAGGAGCAGTGCCGGACATGCTCGCATGCCGTGTGGGAAAATGTTTATGTCACACATACTACATATGTCAATGAGAAAAACCGTTATGGCTACCAGCCAACGCTTAAGATGAACGCCATCAAGCTCTTTATTGCATATCACTTCCTGCAGCCGGATGCACTTGGTTTCATCAAAAATGTAAGCATAAAGGAACTTGCCGGGCTTCTTGGCTGCACTCCTGCCACGGTCCGGTTCAGTAACGAAATCCTAAGCTCCTATGGATATTGCTACTTTAGCCATTCTGGCATTAGCGATAACCATATCAATGTGCTCTTACCGGAATATAAAAATTACCACAAGCCAGCAAGCGAGGGCGGTCGGGGATATATCAATCTGTCAAGCAGTATGCTTTCCGAGCTGTTGTCCATCGGACATCTAAATACGCTCCGCCTGACCATAAAAGGCATTCTTGAAGTTGATAATGCCTCTATTTATGATGTTACAAACCCAAATTTAACAGAAGTTACATCAACATACAATAAATTACGCGGTTTTCTGCCATCCTATTGCAAGCCTAATGTAATCCGCAGGGCATTGGAACAGGGTGATGCCATTTTCCAGTGTTCTTTCTCCAGCAGATCCGTGACTTTCAGTATGAAACAGGAGTACTCCAAGAAGAATCTGCGTAAAGCCATTCTTTTGGAAAGTGAGCAGGAAATTATAGAACATGTTGACTGTCTCAATGATATTTTGGAACTTGCAAATGACAAAGGGTCTTCCGCTGATGATGAGCGCACACAGGCTCTATTAGCTATGTTCTCCATCGATTCATTCTGTCATTATCCTACACTGAGCCTGAACAAGGATGATTATTCTGATTTGGCATCTATGTGTGTTCAGTACAATACGGGTATGGTAAAGCAGGCCATCTCATGTGTGTATAATGACTATGTTGCAAGGCGCAAACCAATAGAATCTTTCGGTGCCTTGACACGCCATTATATCCGCAATATTTCCGTTTTTAATGTCAAGGTTTCATAGGGGGCTTTTTTGTCATGCCCTTTTTTCCCAT
>WFLX010368101.1_pt1 | contig 11258 bp, 12 predicted proteins | sample 4967041 | NCBI WGS metagenome assembly WFLX01 (sample SAMN12857096, study PRJNA449069) | gut metagenome | isolation source: stool from male and female vole | host: Microtus ochrogaster | place: USA:Florida | collected 2017 | reverse complement strand
GTAAAATCCCCGCAGTGATCCGCGGCGGCGAACTCGTAGAACTCCCCCTCAACGGCACTCTCGCCCCCGGCCAGAAACTCGTTGAAATCGAAGACGGCAAAGGTATCATCACTNCCGACATCACCCTCACTCAGGAGNGCGTNNNNAANNTCANCNNCACCNCCGACATCTACNCAGTGGAAATCGACATGAACGGCAACAAGAAAATGGCCGTGCTCAAAGAAGTGCAGTTCCACCCCGTGAAAGACACCGTGCTCCATATCGACTTCCTCGAAGTAGGCGACAAGAAGCCCGTTGTTGTTGAGGTTCCCGTTAAGCTCGAAGGCCACGCCGAAGGTGTTAAAGCCGGCGGTAAGCTCTCGCTCTCGATGAAGAAACTCAAAGTTCGCGCCATATATACCGAAATCCCCGAGCGCCTCATCATCAATGTCGACCACCTCGGTCTCGGCAAGAGCCTCGCGGTCGGCGACCTCCACTTCGAGGGTCTCGAACTCGTCAACGCTAAGAACGCAGTCGTTTGCGCCGTTCAGCTCACCCGCGCCGCCCGCGGTCAGCAGGCTGCCGCAGCCAACGCTTAATAAGCCCCGACGGCTCACGACTTATTTTACAACATCGTCTATAACATCAACCTCTTGCGGCCTCAGATGCTCGCAAGAGGTTTGTTGTTAAGACCGAGCAACCACCCCCCCCCCCCCCTGATGACCCTACTTAAGCGACACTCCCTCCCGGCCCTCATAGCCTTAGCGGCAGCCGCGGCAGCCATTATCGCCGCCGTTCCGTGCCCGATACGGTCGCTCACGGGCCTCAGCTGCCCCGGATGCGGCACGACCCGAGCCCTCGGCGACCTGCTCGGCGGCCATGCGCTCGAAGCTTTAAGCCATAACTACTTCCTCGTTGTCTCCGCGCCTTATATCGCCCTGCTCGCGTACTCGGCAATCGCTGACCGCGGTCCGGCGAAGAGTATCTACCGGCTATTGACTGCCCCCGCCGCCATAGGCGCGATGCTGTCGCTATCAGTCGCATGGTGGATCGCCCGCAACATCATCAATCTTTAGCCTCTCGCCACAAAGTCGACCATTTTTTCCCCTCACCGCACAATCCCATGACTGAATACTACATCATATACAACGGCCAGCAGATAGGGCCGATGCCGAAGGAGCAGCTGCTCAACTACGGACTGACGCCCGACTCCAACGTGTGGGCGCAAGGTCTGCCAGGTTGGGTGCCCGCCTACACCGTTCCCGAATTAATGGAGATGTTGAGGCACCGCAAGCCCTCAACCCCGCCGCCGTTTAATCCCTCAGCCAACAACGGCTACAACAACGGCTACAACAACAGCCGTTACCACCACTCTTACGACAACCCCGAAATCGCGACCACCGACAAGAGCAAAGTAGTCGCCGGGATTCTCGCGATACTCTTTTGCGGCTTAGGAGTGCAGTATTTCTACTGCGGCAAGATTGCCGGGGGCTTTCTATCGATCCTCCTGTCGGTGGTCACCTGCGGTATATGGAGTATACTGATGTTCATCCAGGGCATCATGATACTCTGCATGACCCAGCAGGAGTTTGAGGACAAATACGTGCTCTCCGACACGACTCTCCCTCTATTTTAACGCTTGGTGGCAATCAAGCCTCAGCCGCCGAAATATTCTATCAACGCTAATATCTACTAATTAATGAAATATCTGATCGTAGGCCTCGGAAACATAGGCGACGAATACCGCTCGACACGCCATAATATCGGCTTCATGATCGCCGACAAGCTCGTTGCCGACGCGGGCGCCTCGTTCTCGACCGAGCGCTACGGCGACATCTGCCGTATGCGCGTCAAAAACAAGCAGCTTGTGGTGCTCAAGCCCTCTACCTACATGAATCTATCGGGCAACGCCGTGCGCTACTGGATGGATAAGGAGAATATACCTCTCGACCACGTCCTGGTTATCGTCGACGACATCGCGCTTCCGTTCGGCGCTATCCGCATCAAGCCCTCGGGCAGCGATGCGGGGCACAACGGTCTGAAAAACATCGCCCTGATGCTCCGCACTCAGGCTTACTGCCGGCTCCGCTTCGGCATAGGCGATAACTTTCCCCGCGGATGCCAAATCGACTACGTGCTCGGCTCTTTCACCCTCGACGAGCGCCAGAAACTCCCGACGCGCATCGACACGGCTGTCGAAGCCATCAAGGCATTCGTGCTGTCGGGGCTGCAGTTCGCCATGTGCAATTACAATAACAAGTAACTCCACCTCCGCCTGTTTTTTAAGCAATGAAATCTGAAGTAAGAATCGACAAATGGTTATGGGCGATGCGCATATTCAAGACGCGCACCGTGGCCACCGACTCGGTAAAGAAGGGTCGCGTAAGCGTTGGCCCCGATGCTGAGACAGCCCAGCTCGTCAAGCCCTCGCGAATGATCAAGGTAGGGGAAATAATCCATGTGCGCAAGCCGCCGGTGACCTACAGCTTCCGCGTGAAAGCGCTGACCGAAAACCGGCTTGGGGCCAAACTCGTTCCGGAATATATGGAAAACGTCACCCCGCAGTCGCAGTACGATCTGCTTGAAGTGGTGAAAATATCGGGCTTCGTCGACCGCCGTAAAGGTCTTGGGCGACCCACCAAGCGCGAAGGCCGCGAGCTAAGCAAGTTCACCTCCGAAGCCTACGACGACCTCGGCTGGGACTTCGACGAAGAGGATTTCGAGTAAACGGGGGGGGGGGAGGATTCAGCGCAGAGCGTCGAGAAACTCGCGACGCAGCGACGCGTCGCTTTCAAACACGCCGTTATATTCGGTAGTGACGGTTGATGAATGTTGCTTCTCAACTCCGCGCATCTTCATGCACAGGTGCTCTGCCTCGCAGCATACCATCACCCCTTTGGCGCCGAGTATCTTCAGCACCTCGGCGCAGACCTCGGCCGTCAGCCGCTCCTGCACCTGAAGGCGGCGGGCGTAGATGTTGACAAGGCGAGCCAACTTACTGAGCCCCACGATTTTGCCGTCGGGGATATATCCGATTGAAATTTTACCGAAGAAGGGGAGGATATGGTGCTCGCAGAACGAGTAGAATTCAATATCCTTAACGATAATCATGCGCGAGCCTTCGTGGGAGAAGATAGCCCCGTTGACCACCTGGTCGACGTCGGCCTCGTAGCCCCGCGTGGCGAAATACATGGCTTTGGCAGCGCGCAGAGGGGTTTTTACGAGCCCTTCGCGCTCAGGGTCCTCGCCGATAAGGCGCAGTATCGCCTCATAGTGCCGCGCCAATTCGCTGATTATCTCGTCTTTGCTTTTGTTCATCTTCATGTGTATCCAATTATCTGATAACCACACGGTCGCGAATCACTCTGACCTCCGAAGCGTAGGAAGGGAATTTGCGGCGCAGCAGCGTCGCGGCCTTCTCCGCGTCTTCGCGGGTGGTGAAGTCGCCTAATTTCATACGCCAGTAGGGCGACTCATAGACCACGTAGGTGCGCTGGCCGGGGACGGCTCCCGCTACTCGGCGGGCAACGGTGTTGGCGCGGTNNTTGGCCGTGCGGGCGTTGTTGTCGGCAAATACCAGCACGCGGTAACCGGGCTGAACGCCTNTCTTCTTAGGCTTGTTATCCTCCGCGGCTCCCTGTGNCNCGGCTGCNTCTTCGGCAGGCGANTGCAAGATTCTCTCCTGAAGTCNGGCGGGCTGCTCGATGACGATCACCTCAGAGGCGTTGATGCGGTCGACGATGTTGAGCGAGTCGGTCGGCGCCGCGGTCTGAGCCGTAGCCGTCAGCGCAGCCAGTATTACCGGGGCTATAAGATAGATACGTTTCATTGATGAAATAATTGATTAGAATGTATCGCCCGCCGCGTGTGACGCGTGTCGCGGGGTATACAAGGAATCGGACAAAAGAGCCCTCACTATGATAGGCAAAGGCTCGTTTTGTCCATACACCTTTCGCGATGCGCTCAGGCATCGCGGGTGAGTCAGCGAATCTTAGAATGCGGTGACGATGCCCATGAACGACTCGGCTTCGAGCGATGCGCCGCCGATAAGACCGCCGTCAACGTCGGGCTTCGCGAAGAGCGCCTTAGCGTTTGAGGGCTTGCATGAGCCGCCATAGAGTATCGAAGTGTTGTCGGCTACCTCGGCGCCATATTTGTCGGCGATGGTCTTGCGGATGAAGGCGTGCATCTCCTGGGCCTGGTCGTCGGTCGCGGTCTTGCCGGTGCCGATTGCCCATACAGGCTCGTAAGCGAGGATGAGTTTAGCGAAATCTTCTGCCGAGAGGTCGAAGAGAGCTTCCTCGATCTGCGATTTAACAACGTCGAAGTAGGTGCCGTTTTCGCGCTGCTCAAGCACTTCGCCGATGCAGAAGATAGGGGTGAGGCCGCACTGGAGAGCGAGGTTCACTTTCTCTTTGAGTGTCTCTGAAGTCTCGCCGTAGTACTGACGACGTTCAGAGTGGCCGAGAATCACGTATTTGGCTCCGGTCGAAGCTACCATAGGAGCTGAAACCTCGCCTGTGTATGCGCCTTTGAGGTGGTCGGCGCAGTTCTCGGCGCCGAGACCGAGCTTCGACTGGTCGATAACATCATTTACCGATGCGAGGTGAGTGAAGGGGACGCAGATAATCACGTCGCACTTTGCCTCTACACCCTTAAGGGCATTGTTAACGTCTTTAGCAAGACCCACGCCTTCCTGAAGGGTGGTGTTCATTTTCCAGTTGCCTGCTACAATATTTTTTCTCATCTTAGAATATGTATTTTGGTGTTGTGAGTTTTTGCGATTGCAAAGTTACTTCCTTTTTTTGATTTTTTGATAGATTTCGACAATGATTTCCTGAAAAAGAGCCAGAGCCGCCAAAAAAACGAATACCGCGATAGTGGCTCCCTGCAGAAGGCTGCGGTCTGACACCTTCACGTCGGCCACCTTCATTTCACCCTTTCCTATGCGGTCAACGGCGTCGAAGTCGAAGGCCGAGAGGCTGCGTTTCCATTGTATCACCCCGTCGCGGAGATATACAAGCGACATGGAGCCTCGCGAAAGCTGCTTGAGCGAGGTGTCGTCTACCGTGTAGTATGGATAGTCCGACATCGAAAGGTCGACCCACTCGGCGATTTTCTCGGCAGGGGCGGCGATCAGGCCGATCATCGACCCTCCGTCGCGCTGCATCGCCTTGTTGAATTCGTTGGCGTGGTAAGAGTAGGAGATGTCGGCGCGGTCTCCTTCGGGTATGACCAGCAGAAGCTGCTCGCCGTAGGGCGCGACTACGTCCTGTGTAACCTCCTCGTCGCGGTCGTAGATAGCGAAACTTGCCCTCTCGCCGGCCGAAGCGGGGGCCGCGGTTATGACGTCGCCAACCACGCGGCGGTCAACGAACGTCCATGTAGAGTCGGGGAGATTGTCGATACCGAACGCCTGCTGCTGTCCGTTTTTCTCATAGATGAACTCCATCTCTACCTCCTCATCAGGCTCGTCGCCCATAAGAGCCTCAGCCAGATTCATCCCCGCGGGGAAGGGGCGGAAATCGACCATAGGCTGAATGTTGTAGCCGTAAAGCCCGACGAACAGGCAATACGCCATCGCGACAACCACCACGAGCCATTGAACGCCCGGGGTGTAGATCGCCGATCGAGTGCGGCGGTTGTATACACATAAATATATAAGCGCGAGCGTGATCGCGACGTTTTTCCAGAATGTGGCGGCATTTGACAGCACTATCGCGTCGCCGAAACATCCGCAGTCGGCTACTGGATCGGCCACCCACGTCCACAGCGTAAGCGGCAGCATTACCGCCATCATCATCGTCAGCAGCCATGGCGCCAGGCGCTTGAAGCACCCCGTGGCCAGCAGGAATCCAAATATCAGTTCAAACGACGCTATGCCTATCGACGCGACCATCGAGAGCGACCTCAGCGGCTCAAGCCCCATAGCGTTGAGATAATCCTCTATTTTGAATATGAATCCCCATGGGTCGACGATCTTGACAAAGCCCGAAACCACGAACACTGCTCCGACAACCACCCTGAGCGCCCATACGGCCACAGGGCTGTAGAGCGATCTGATCTGATTTTCGGTCTTTGGCGGGCATTTTTTGTCTTCCTGACTCGGCTTGCTCTCAGCGTCGCTGACTTCCGCCGCTCTCTTTGGGGTGATTTCCTCGCTCATTACTCGGTAAGTTTAATTATGGCGAATATGGCATAATTGATCATGTCCATGTAGTTGGCGTCGATGCCTTCCGACACAGCCGTCACTCCCTGGTGATCCTCGATCTCCTTTGTGCGCATCAGCTTGGTCAGGATGATGTCGGTGTACGACGACACCCTCATCTTGCGCCATATTTCGTCGTAATCATGGTTCTTGGCAAGCATAAGCGAGCGGGACTCGCCCATAAGCGCGTCATAAAGTTCTTCGGCCTCTTCGGGGGTCATATCCTTCGTGTCGCTGAATCCCTTCTGAAGCTGTATCAAGCCTATGATGCCGTAGTTGACTATCGCAACAAATTCCGGCAATATCCCTTCGCCTACCATCGAAACGCCCTTAGTCTCCAGCGAGCGTATGCGGTTGGCCTTAATGAGTATCTGGTCGGTGATCGACGTGGGGCGCATTAAACGCCACGAAGCTCCGTAGTCGCGGAGCTTGTCGTGAAACACTTTGCGGCATCGTCCGATCGCCGCGTCAAATTGCTTTACTGTATCCATTTGTAATGGTTGCGGTTTACGTATTCTCAGAGCGGCGGCTTAGCGTGCCAAGATGAGGGCCGAAGTGGGGGCCACTGTCATTTCGCCCCCCTTTGCCGTGCGGAGTCCGTCGGCTTTGAGGCTTCCGTCCTCGGCAACGACGGTCCAGTTGCCTTTAGGTATTTTCACCTTCTTGGGCTTATCCGAGCCGTTAAACACAAGCTTGATTTCCTTCCACTCGTCGCCGTTGGCATTGTTCTTGATTGAGTAGCTGATTAGGTTATCCTCCTTGACGTTGTCGAAAACGATATTCTTGGCGATCTCCTCGGCGGTGGTCATGCGGAAGGCGGGATGAGCCTTGCGGAGCTTGATAAGCTCCTGGTAGTAGTTGAACTGGTCGGCGTTTTTGTTCTTAAGCGTCCAGTCGATGCCGTTGATCGAGTCGGGCGACTGGTAAGAGTTGTGCACCCCCTTCTTGTCGCGGAACACCTCTTCGCCGGCAAACATGAAGGGCGTGCCCTGCGACGTGAACACTATCGTCTGCGCCAGTCGAGCGGCGCGTTGGCGCTCAGCCTCGGTAGAGCCGGGCATCGATTTCGCGAGCTTGTCGGTGAGCGTCAAGTCGTCGTGACACGATACATAGTTGATAATCTCGGTAGGAGCCTTCGCGTAGGCGAATTTTGAATTGTTTCCTTTCGAGTAGTCGACCTGCGGATGCGCGGTTGCGGCCACAATGCCGATTTTCACCGTCTCCTCATTGCCGGGTTTCCCGGTAGCGAAGCCGCGGTCCTCGGCGTTGCTGTAATGTCCTTTGATAGCATCGCGGATGTCGTCGGAGAACACGGCTATGCCGTTCATCTTGCCGACGTTCTCCTTCAGCGCGCGCTGATCGACCGGGAGGGGAGAGTCGCCCGCGGTCCATCCCTCGCCGTAGACAAATATGTCGGGATTGATTTTCTTCAATTCCGCCGCCACCTCGTTCATCGTCTCCATGTCGTGGATAGCCATGAGGTCGAAACGGAAGCCGTCGATATGATATTCATCGGCCCAGTATTTCACCGAGTTGATTATGAAATCGCGCATCTGCTGGCGTTCAGAAGCTGTCTCGTTGCCGCATCCCGAAGCGTCGCTGTAAGTCCCGTCGGCGCGGTGGCGGTAGTAATAGCCGGGGGCCGTAAGCGAGAAGTTTGAATCGTCGTTATTGGCCGTATGGTTGTAAACCACGTCCATCACCACGCCTATGCCGGCGTCGTGGAGAGCCTTGACCATCTCCTTCATCTCGCGTATACGCGCTTCGGGGTTGGCCGGATCGGTCGAGTAGCTGCCTTCCGGCGCATTGTAGTTATACGGGTCGTAGCCCCAGTTATACTTATTATTTTGGAGGTTAGCCTCGTCGACGCTGTTGTAGTCGTAAGAGGGGAGAATATGCACGTGTGTCACGCCTAATTCCTTCAAGTGGTCGATGCCGGTCTTATCGCCGAGCGGGGTAGTGGTGCCATCCTCAGTCAGAGCGAGGAATTTTCCCTTGTGCACTATGCCGCTCGATGGGTCGATTGAGAAGTCTCGGTGGTGCATCTCGTAAATCACGGCGTCGGTGATATTCTTAAGCCGCGGCCCCTTGTCGTCGCTCCATCCGGCTGGATCGGTGCTGTCGAGATCCACTATCGCGGCGCGCTTGCCGTTAGTGCCCACGGCTTTAGCCCATACGCCGGGAGTCTCGTCGAGCCATTTCCCATCGTGCTTAACCTTGAACGTATAGAAGTTACCCACATTCTCCTTGCCTGCCGAGGCGCGCCACACGCCATTTTCGCCCAGGCGCATAGGTATCTCGGCGATTGCCGACGAATTGCGGTCGGTGGGATAAATGTAGAGAGTCACCGCCTCGGCCTTAGGCGACCACAGCGCGAAATCTACGCTCGCGGGCGCGATCACCATCTCGAGGTCTTGACCCGCATATGTGGGGTAGGATGCGTAGACGCTATCGTCTGCTGCCGCTACGCCGTAGCCGCTAAGCATCATGCTGAAAGCGAATGCTCCCGATGCCATATTCTTGAAGTTTATATTCATCTGTTATATTGTTAATTAGGTGTCGATACTATTTGAGCATGACGCGCTTCGTCCAGTTGTCGCACTTGACGATATAGAATCCCTTGGGCAGCTCCACCTTTACGGGCATCGCTTTAACTGTCAAAGTCTTAATAAGCTGGCCTGTAATGGAGAAAATCTGAAACTTCACCGCCTCCTGATTCGGGCTGCGAAGCTCTATCACGGTGCCGCTGACCTTTACCAATGGCTGCTGCTCCTGAGCCCGCTCCTCAACCGGAGGCTTCTGCTCAGCCGCCACAACCGCCACAGGCATCGCCGCGACTGCCGACAACAAAATCAAATATATTATAAGTCTTTTCATGAAAACGCTTGTCTCTTACGTGAGATTTCATCCACAAAGGTACGCATTATTCCCGACACACACAATAATTATTTATAAAAGTTGAATTCAACCACCCCGCTCAACCGATGGCAATCCTTCCCGCAGCCGATTCCGCCTCATGTTTACAAACCTTTTAAACACAAAATCTAAGTTAATCGCTCCTTAGCATTTGGCTGTTTGAAAAAAAAATCGTAGATTCGCGGCTGATTTTTTGGGTAAGTATACACTGACTGCCCGCTTTTCACGCAGCACGCTGCTCAGGCCTCTTTGCCGCGGAGCAACTGCTCACGATAAATTAGCTACTTACTTTTATGCCAAAAAACACAAAAGAAGATGTTAAAGTAGACTTGCTTTTTGAAACAAGTTGGGAAGTTTGCAATAAAATAGGCGGTATTTACGCCGTGCTTTCCACTAAGGCAAAAACACTTCAGACATTATACAAAGACAAGGTTATCTTCATCGGGCCCGACGTTTGGTCCAAAGAGACCCCTTCGCCTTATTTCATCGAATCGCCGCTGCTCATGAAAGCATGGCGCGAGAACACCGGTCTTCCCGAGGGGGTAACCGTCAGAGTGGGTCGCTGGGACGTGCCCGGAAGCCCTATCGCCATTCTCGTTAAGTTCGATGCCCTCTACGCTTCTAAAGATCAGTTTTACGGTGATATGTGGCGCCTCTACGGCGTGGATTCGCTCCATGCCTACGGCGACTACGACGAAGCTTGCGCCTTCTCGCGCGCCGCGGCCCTCGTCATCGAGAGCATATGCCGCTTCAAGAATGCCGAGAGCAAACGCGTCATCGCCCACTTCGACGAGTGGACCACCGGTATGGGCCTCCTATACACCAAATGGAAGCTCCCCTACGTTGCCACAATCTTCACCACCCATGCCACAAGCATTGGCCGAAGCATCTGCGGCAACAACAAGCCCCTCTACGACTATCTCCGGGGCTACAACGGCGACCAAATGGCTGCCGAGCTCAATATGCAGTCAAAGCACTCCCTTGAGAAAGCAGCCGCTCATGCGGCCGACTGCTTCACCACCGTCAGCGACGTGACTGCCCGCGAGTGTGAGCAACTGCTCGAAATCAAGCCTTATGTCACACCCAACGGCTTTGAAATGAACTTCGTGCCTGAAAAGCCTGAGTATGACAAGGCCCGGGCTAAGGCGAGAAAACGCATTCTCGACGCCGCGGAGGCATTGACCGGCAAACGCTGGGGCGACGACACCTTCATCGTGGCCACCTCAGGCCGCTGCGAATACCGCAACAAGGGCATCGACGTTTATCTCGACGCTCTCGCCACGCTGCGTGAACGCACTCAGAGCCACACTCTTGCGCTCGTTCTCGTGCCCGCTTGGGTCGACTCCCCGCGCGAAGACCTCCGAGCCGCCCTCGACAAGCGACAGGCCGGTCCGCTTCACGACCCGGTCATGACCCACACTCTCCACAACACCGACCAAGACCCGATTTACAACCGCATACGTCAGCTCGGTTTCTCCAACCAGGAGTACGACGGCATGACGGTTATATATGTGCCCTGCTACCTCAACGGCAACGACGGCATTTTCAACATGGCTTACTACGACCTCCTGATCGGTCTCGACGCCACCGTGTTCCCGTCCTACTACGAGCCGTGGGGCTACACTCCGCTTGAAAGCGTTGCATTTGGCGTGCCTACCGTGACCACCTCACTTTCGGGATTCGGCCAATGGGTGCGCGCGTCGCTCACCGCCGGATTCGACGCTTCGGGCGTTAACGTGATTAACCGCACTGATTCCAACTACCACGAAGTGGCTCATGCTATTGCCGATTCGCTTCAGCAACTCTTGTTAGCATCCCCAGCCAAACGCGCCGAAATCTCTCTCGCCGCTTGCGAAACCGCCGCTAAAGCAGCCTGGAGCTACTTCATCAAGCACTATATCGTCACTTTCAAGGTAGCGCTCGAAAAAGCGCACAATCGCCTTGAGGCTCATATATAATCTCTCAACCCCTTAATAATCAAGTCAACAATACTTAATCAATCAATTTTATATGAAACTCCAAGTAAGCAACTCTAACGCTCCCGCATGGCGCAACGTTACCGTGAAGGCCGAGCTGCCTTCTAAGCTGAAACATCTCGAAAAACTCTCCCAAAACCTTTGGTGGGTTTGGAACAGCGAAGCTAAATCGCTCTTCC
>WFLX010033324.1_pt1 | contig 11262 bp, 8 predicted proteins | sample 4967041 | NCBI WGS metagenome assembly WFLX01 (sample SAMN12857096, study PRJNA449069) | gut metagenome | isolation source: stool from male and female vole | host: Microtus ochrogaster | place: USA:Florida | collected 2017 | reverse complement strand
TATCTTTGTGCAATGACCGGAAGAAGGCCCCGCTATGAATGAAGAGCATACCGTGACACCCGAAGAGGAAGTCCGCCTGATAGAGGCGGAATTTCAGGATGTGCTTAACGGCTATCTGAACAGCAACCACCGCAAGAAGGTGGANATAATAGAGCGTGCGTTTCGCTTCGCTAAGAAAGCGCATGCCGGCATACGNCGCCGCTCGGGCGAACCCTATATACTCCACCCTATCGCCGTGGCCAAAATCGCGAGCCAGGAGATAGGCCTGGGCTCNACGTCGATATGCGCCGCGCTGCTCCANGATGTGGTGGAGGACACGGAGTATACCGTGGAGGATATCGAGCGGATGTTTGGCAAGAAGATNGCCCAGATAGTGGCGGGTCTCACCAAGATATCGGGCGGCATATTCGGCGACCAGGCTTCGGCGCAGGCCGAGAATTTCCGCAAGCTGCTGCTCACCATGAGCGAGGATATCAGGGTGGTGCTCATCAAGATGGCCGACCGACTGCACAATATGCGCACGCTCGGTTCGATGGCTCCCAACAAGCAATATAAGATAGCCGGCGAGACGCTCTATATCTACGCTCCCCTGGCCCACCGCCTGGGTCTCTTCGAGATAAAGACTGAGCTGGAGGACCTGAGCTTCAAGTATGAGCATCCGCATGCCTATGAGCGGATAGCCGAGCAGATCAGGGCTTCGGAGGCGAAGCGGTCGGCCGTGTACAACGATTTTTCGGCTCCCATCAAGGAGAGCCTCAACAAGATGGGTCTCCGCTACGAGGCCAAGGCAAGGCTGAAGTCGGTGTATTCGATCTGGAGGAAGATGGAGACGAAGCATGTGCCGTTTGAAGAGGTGTATGACCTCTACGCCATGCGCATAATCTTCGACTGCGACGACCCGGCGCAGGAAAAAGCCATCTGCTGGAACATCTATTCGGCCATAACCGATCTCTACCGCCTGCACCCCGACCGCACCCGCGACTGGATAAGCAATCCGAAGGCCAACGGCTATCAGGCGCTGCATCTCACGGTGATGGGCCCNGACGGCAACTGGATAGAGGTGCAGATACGCTCGCGNCGCATGGACGAGATAGCCGAGAAGGGCTTCGCGGCCCACTGGAAGTACAAAATCGGCGAGAGCGACGAAGAGAGCGAGCTCAATGTGTGGCTGCGCACCATCAAGGATATACTCGACGACCCCAACCCCAACGCGATAGACTTCCTGGACACCCTGAAGCTCAACCTATTCGCTTCGGAGATAGTGGTGTTTACTCCCAAGGGCGAGCTCATCACGCTCCCCACGCAGTCGACGGTGCTCGACGTGGCTTTCGAGCTCCACTCGCAGATAGGCACCAAGTGCATNGCCGGCAAGGTGAACCATANGCTGGTGCCNCTCTCCCACAAGCTTCATTCGGGCGACCAGGTGGAGGTGCTCACCTCGCAGTCGCAGACCCCCAAGGAGGAATGGATGGCTTTCCTGGCCACCGCAAAGGCCCGCACCCGCCTGCGCGCCGCGCTGCGCAAGGAGCAGCAGCCGGTNATNGACAANGGNCGCACGATACTCAACGACTTTCTCGCCGAGGCCGAAGTGGAGGGCACCAACGAGGTGCTCACCAAAATGATGGCCTTCTACAAGCTCCCCTCGCGCGACGCGCTCTACTACAAGCTCGGCTCGGGAGAGCTGTCGCTCGACGGCTATGTGCTCAAAGACTCCCCCAAGACCGAGAAGTCGCTGCTCTCCAAGATATTCCGCATCGGCCGCCCGGTGGCCAAGAAAGATGAGGGCCCGGTGGTGGTGACTCCGGAGAAAATCGACACCAAGAAGACCTACGAGCTGAGGGTGGACGACAAGGAGCGCAACTTCGTGTTTGCCGACTGCTGCCGTCCGATTCCCGGCGACGATGTGATGGGCTATATCAACGACCTGGGCCAGGTGGAGGTACATTCGCTCACCTGCCCGCGCGCGCAGGTGCTCAAAGCCAGCTTCGGCCCGCGCATAGTCAGCACCCGCTGGGCGAGCGTCAAGGAGAAATTCCTCGCCGAGATACTCATAGAGGGGGTTGACCGCCACGGNATCCTCCAGGAGCTCACCCAGATGATATCNAACCACCTCAANATCGACATCCGCAGCCTCCATATCGACACCGACAAAGAGGTGTTCTCGTGCCGGCTCACGGTGCTGGTGTCGGACACAGGCGTGGTCACTGCCCTCTGCGACAGAGTGAAAAAAATCAAGGGAGTGCAGAATGTGGCCCGAGTGGCCGACACGGCTACCCTCCCGGAATAAACCCCGCATAGCAACCTATGGCAGACAACAATACCAATAAGACAAAACGCGACTCGCTGCTGCGCTGGGCGGTGTTTGCCGTCACAGCGATAGTGATAGCATATTTCGTGCCCGGCGGCGACGGGCGCCGTTTCACCTATGAGGTGAACCGCCCGTGGGCCTACTCGCTGCTCACCGCGCCGTTCGACATCCCGGTGCACCTCGACTCGGTGCGCTCGCGCGAAGTGTGCGACAGCCTCGAGGCTTCGTTTGANCCGGTGTTTCGCCGCGACAACGAATCGGCCCAGACGGCAGTGTCGCTGTTCTCCACCCGCCTCAACGTGGCCCGCGACCTGGGCCTGACTGCTGTGGAGCGCGCAGCCCTTGTGAGCGAGATGCGCAAGCTTTTCGACAACGGCATAGTGGACTCCGACGTATATTCCGACATCGCTTCGGGCAAGATGCCCCGCGTGAGGATGCTTCAGGACAATGTGGCCGTGTCGGTCAACACCGCTCCCTATCTCTCGGCCCGCAGAGCGTATGCGCGGCTCGACAGCATATTCCGCGACGAGCACCTGCAGAACGCCATCAGTGCCACCCATATGGCCGAACTGCTCACCCCCAACGTGATAATGGACTCTGTGGAGACCCGTCGCCTGCACGACGATATGCTGCAGCGGGCCACGGCTCCCATCGGAGTGATACAGCAGGGCGAGCGCATAATCGACAAGGGCGACATAGTGACATCGCGGCTCTACACAGTGCTCCGCACCTATGAGGATATCGCAGCCAAGAGAGGAGCGGGCCATGTGACCCACGACTACACCGCCTCGGCCGGACGGCTGCTCTACATAGTGCTGGTGCTCGGGGCNCTCTACGGCTATCTCTACTTCTTCCGCTCGGACTACTACAACAACAGCCGNGTGATGNTGATGCTCATGGTGGTGATAGGGGTGTTCACGCTCTTCTCGTTCGGAGTGTCGCAGGCGTTCACTTCGGGCCTCTATGTGGCGCCGTTCACGCTCATACCGATAGTGCTGGTGGTGTTTCTCGACTCGCGCACGGCCTTTTTCTCTCATATAGTCACGGTGTTGCTCTCCACTCTGGTATCGACAGTGCCGATGGAGTTTATCTTCGTGCANTTCATAGCGGGCGTGGTGGCGATTGACAGCATCAAGGAGCTCTCGCGCCGCTCGCAGCTGATACGCACCGCCCTGCTGGTGCTTGCGGCCTATGCGGTGGCCTATGCGGCCGTAGAGCTGATGCACAACGGCACCTTCAACCGCTTCTCGATGCGTATGCTCGGCTATTTCGCTGTCAACGCAGTGTTTATCTCCTTTGCCTATATAGTGATATTCGTGGTGGAGAAGCTTTTCGGCTTCACATCTAAGGTGACCCTCGTGGAGCTCTCCGACATCAACAATCCGCTGCTGCGCGAGCTCTCCGAGGAGTGTCCGGGCACGTTCCAGCACTCCATGGCCGTGAGCAACCTCGCTTCGGCGGCTGCCCACCGTATCGGGGCCAATGTGCAGCTGGTGAGGGCAGGAGCGCTTTACCACGACGTGGGCAAGATAGATAATCCGGCTTTCTTCACCGAAAACCAGCACGGCGTGAATCCCCACGACGCTCTCGACCCCATACAGAGCGCGCGCATAGTGATAGGCCACGTGACCGACGGCCTGCGGCGTGCCGACAAGGCCAAGCTGCCCACGCTCATCAAATCGTTTATCTCCGAGCACCACGGCGCCGGCAAAGCACGCTATTTCTACAACACCTGGTGCAACGCCCACCCCGACGAACAGCCCGACGAGACGCTCTTCACCTATCCCGGTCCCAACCCGCAGTCGCGCGAGACATCCATACTGATGATGGCCGATGCCGTGGAGGCNGCCTCGAGAAGCCTCACCGACCATAGCCCGGAGTCGATTACCGCGCTGGTCAACCGCATCATCGACTTCCAGATCAACGAGGGGCTACACAACGAATCCACTCTCTCCTTCCGCGACGTGAGCGCGATAAAAGACACCTTTGCCTCACGCCTGCGCACCATGTTCCATTCGCGTATCTCATATCCTGAGCTCAAACGCACCGAATCATCCCAAACCCAGCAATGACCCGACGCCTATTATATATACTGCTCGTTGCCGCAGCCTCCTTGCCTCTGCTGCTCAGGGCTCAGAATCAGCAGCCCACCATCACCCGTGAGGCTCCGGACCTCGACGCCATACGCGCGGCTGTCAACGACCGCCATTCCCCCTACTACTACCCACGGCTCATGGAGGAATACAGCCACAACGACACGCTGATGAAGCTCGACAAGTTTCGTCACCTGTATTTCGGCTACATGTTTCAGGAAGACTACAATCCCTATCGACCCAAAGCCTACGCACAGAACCTCAGCGCCATATCCGACAAGAAAGAGTGGACCCGCCAGGAGTGTGACTCGGTGATAAAATATTCCGAGATGGCTCTGGAGGACAATCCGTTTGACCTTCGCCGGATGGTCAACCTCATCTCGGCCCTGCAGACCAAGGGGAAGAATAACCTGGCCAAGATATGGCAATATAAGCTCGACTATATACTGATGGCGATAGTGTCGTCGGGCACGGGGCTCGATGAGGACAACGCCTGGTATGTCATATTGCCGGAACACGAATATGTGTTGCTCAACGCCATGGGCTTCGTGGCCGACAACCATGTGTTCTACGAGCCGTCCTACGAATACATCACCGGCAAGGATGCCGCCGGAACAAAATGCGGCTATTATTTCAACATAGCCACCATACTCGAGGAATATTACCGAAAATACCCGGAGGAACAATGAGCGACACAACTTCACCCCAGCCTGTGCTCTATCTCCTCCCGTCGACGATGAGCGACTCCGACCCCGCCGGAGTGATGCCCGCAAGAAATATCGAAGTGGCCCGCAGCGTGAGCTATTTCATAGTCGAGAATGTGCGCACGGCCCGGAGATTCCTGAAGCGGTGCGACCGCAATATCGACATCGACTCGCTGACATTCTATGTGCTCGACGAGCACACTCCCCCGGCCGACGTGGCCGCNATGCTTGCCCCGATGGAGCAGGGCCATGACATGGCCGTGATTTCCGAGGCCGGCTGTCCGGCGGTGGCCGACCCGGGCGCCGACGCGGTGGCTGTGGCCCAGAGGAGAGGCTATAAGGTGGTGCCGCTCGTAGGCCCGTCGAGCATACTGCTGGCCCTGATGGCCTCGGGCTTCAACGGACAGACATTTGCTTTCGCGGGCTATCTGCCCGTAGACTCGGCCAAGCGCACGGCACGTCTGCGCGAGATGCAGCGGCGCATAGAGCGTGAGCGTCAGACCCAGATTTTTATCGAGACCCCCTACCGCAATTCGCGGCTCATCGATGACCTCTGCAATACGCTGCCGGCCAACACACTGCTCTGCGTGGCATCGGATATCACCGGGCCGCAGGAGCGGATTGTGACCCGCCCGCTGTCGTGGTGGAAACACCAGCCGCCGCTGGAGCGAGTGCCGGCCATATTCCTGCTTTATTCCTGACAATTGCCGATGGCCAAGAAACCTAAATATACCTTCGACCCGTTTATGCAACCCGGACTGTTCGACGATATCGAGCTGCCCGGCGAGATGGCGCGCGACGAGATGCCGGTGCACCCCTCTATCGAGGAGTTCGTGGTCAAAGTGGCGCAGCAGCAGCCCGCACCACGCCCTGAGAAGGATGAGGAGCGGCTCGACGCGGCCATAGAGGGGATGAAGCCGCGCGACGCGGTGTTTTTCATCAGCTTCGGGAGCGGCAGCTGCGGCAACTCGGCCTTCGTGGGCGACCACACCGGCGGATTTCTCATCGATGCCGGGGTCGACCTTAAGAGGGTGACCGAGGGGCTCGAAAGCTGCGGATTTTCCATGGCCAAGGTGCGCGGCATCATCCTCACGCATGACCATAGCGACCATGTGCATTATGTCTACACCCTCGTGCGCCGCAATCCCCACATCAAGGTCTACTGCACGCCCAAGGTATTTGGCGGCATAATGCGCCGCCACAGCATATCGCGCCGGCTCAAAGACTACCATCAGCCTATCTACAAGGAGTTTCCCTTCCGCATCGGGGCCTTTGAGATNACGGCCTTCGAGGTATCGCACGACGGCACTGACAATGCCGGNTTCCACATNACCCGCCANCCCGAGGACGCACGCCTCACAGTGGCCACCGACCTCGGATGCATCACCGACCGGGTGGACTACTACATGAAGCTCGCCACCCACATAGTAATCGAGGCCAACTATGATGCGGCCATGCTGGCCAACGGCCCCTATCCGGCTCATCTCAAAGCCCGCATAGAGGCNTCACACGGGCATCTCGACAACAAGGTGACCGGCGCCTATCTCGCCTCGATNGCCTCCCCGCGGCTCAAGCAGGTGTTTCTCTGCCACCTCAGCCAGGACAACAACACTCCGGAGATAGCTCTCCACACCGTGACCGGCGCTCTCGAGGCCTCGGGCCTGGAGATAGAGGTCAATGTGTTGCCGCGCATGTCATCATCCAACCTATTCACACTCCGCCAATGAAACCACGTAAGATTTCACTCTCCCTGCTCTCGCTCATCGTAGTCTCGCTCCTCACAGCATGCTCCGGAGGGGAGAAGCTGCTCAATCTCGTGCCCGCCGACAATGTGCAGGCCATCGCCACCCTGCGGGTAGACCGTATGCTCGAGGAGGCGGGGTGTACCCGCACCAGCGACCGGGTATGGCAACCCACGGCTGCTATCCACCGTCTCAATCAGCGCAATGTCACCCCCGCGATACTCCGTGACTTGATGCCTCTTTCAGGGGCTCTCGACCTCAATGAATGTGTGGCATGGGTCACGTCGGACAACACCACCTGGCTCCTCACCCGCATCACCGACACCCCGAAGCTTGAAGAGGCTCTGAGCGACAACGGCTACCAAGCCTCCACCGACGGCGACTTCAAGCTCTACACCGCAGGCCGCGGGAAGATGAGATGGTTTGCAAAGGACAAATATCTCTGGGGCTCTCCCGACTCCGACGCATCGGGCGCCGACATAGCCTCGCAGATAGAGAAAGCGCAGAAAGCTCCGGCGGCTAAGATAGCCGGCATAGGCGATTTCCTATCCTCCGACGGCCTGGCGCGGATAGCCGTGGCCAACCCCATGCTCGGCTCGGGNTGGGCGAGGGCAGCCGTAGAGTCCGAGGCGCAGGAACTCACCGTAGCGCTCTCCTATGTGGATGAGGCCGGAAAGACTACCGAGGTAAAGGGGCTGAAGAAGATAGACCGCAGCTTTCTCGACTTCGTGCCCCACGACATACCGTTTCTTGGCGCCATCGGCGTAGGCAAGGATTTCGACTGGAATGCCGTGGCCAAAGCCGCCGGACTCATCTTCGGATTCCAGGTCTATGGCACCATAGAGGCCATCACTCCGATTCTCAAGACCGTGGACGGCACTGTGGCGGTGGCATTCATGCCGGGAAGCGATGACCCGTTTGACACGGAGACAGAAACGATGCGCTTCGCCCTCTTCGCAGAGATGAAAGCCTCCGATGCCCGGAGCGCGCTCAAGAAGCTCCGCGCCTATGCGGGGAGGTTCGGGCTCCCGGTGACGGGCGGACCGGACGATTCGTTTGCCGTGGAGTTGGGCGACAGCGTGTATTACGCTGTCTACTCGTCGGGCTACTTCATCATATCCAATTTCAAGCCNGAGCGCCTCACCCGCCACGCCACAATGGCCGATGGCGGCCTCGCAGCCATTTCGCTCAATCTCTCACCCTCCACACTCGGAGCCATAGTGGGTACCGGCAGAATATCCTCTCCGCTGCAGGTCACCGGCTCGCTCACAGGCAATGAGGCCACAATCCACCTGCGGCTCACTGCCTCCGACAGCCCGTTTCTTGAGGCCTTAACCACCGCACTCGCCAACTGATGGAGAGCATCGTACTGTCTGAACTGCTACCGGAGGTGTTTTCCACCCCCGACTACACCGAGGCTGTGAGCCAATCGGAGGTGTGGATGCGGGAAATTACCTTCGCGAGAGGCTGCCGCACTCAGATTTCGGCCGCCTCGGGCACCGGAAAGTCGTCGCTCCTCGCATATATCTACGGACGCCGCAGCGACTATCTCGGCAACATTTTTTTCGACGGAAAGGATATCCGCACTNTCCCGGTGGGCGAATGGTGCTTCTTGCGCTGCCATGCTCTCGCTATGCTGCCGCAGGAGCCGGAGCTGTTCCCGGAGCTCACTGCCCGCGAGAATGTGGAAATCAAGAAGCGGCTCACCAAATTCCGCTCTTCCAAGTGGATTGACGAAGCCTTCGCGGAGCTCGGCATAGCCGACCGCATGGATTTTCAGGCCGGGCGCATGTCGGTGGGTCAGCAACAGCGTGTGGCGATAATCCGTGCTCTCTGCCAGCCATTTGACTTCCTGCTGCTCGACGAGCCGGTGAGCCATCTCGACGCAGAGGCCAACCGCGCCGTAGCCTCTCTCGTGGAGAGAACCGCGTCGGCGCTTGGAGCGGGCGTGATAGCCACCTCGGTGGGAAATCCGCTCAGTCTATCCTTCACATCACACCTAAAGCTATGACTCCGACCGACCCGGTGAGCCGCCTGCTCCGCCACAATATCAGCCTGCCGCAGATAGCCGGCTATGCCATAGCCAATATGATTGGGTTGGCCATCATACTGACGGCTGTGAGATTCTACACCGACATCCGTAGCGCCTCGTCGGCTCCCGACTCCTTCATTTCGCGTGATTTCATCATCATTTCCAAGCCGGTGAGCGGTCTGGGCTCCCTCTTTGAAGGGCCCGGAGGATTCTCGGAAGAAGAGATAGCCTCGCTCAGCTCGCAGCCGTGGGCCGAGAGGGTGGGACGGTTCACAGCTTCGGCTTTCGACGTGTCGGCGCGGCTCGATATCGCCGACAGGGGTATGTCGACAGCCCTGTTTATGGAGTCGATTCCCGACGAGTTTTTTGACATCCGCCCCGATGGCTGGAGCTATTCCCCCGAGTCGGGCGACGCCGTACCCGTCATCATAAGCAAAGATTATCTCGCGCTCTACAATTTCGGCTTCGCCGCGTCGAGAGGTCTTCCTCAGGTGAGCGAGGATATGATCAAGATGCTGCCGATAAAGATATCGGTGAGCGGTCGCGGAATGCAGCAGACACTCAATGCCCGCATAGCCGGATTCTCCACGCGGCTCAACACCATAGCCGTGCCCGAAAGCTTCATGACATGGGCCAACGCCCGCTTCGGCGACCGGGAGCTGCCCCCGTCGCGCCTAATTGTGGAGACCACGTCGCCCGGCGCCCCCGAAATCAATGAATATCTCTCGGCCCACTCCTATGAGACCGCGGGCAACAATGCCGAGTCGGGCCGCGCGGCCTATTTCCTCCGCGTCACTACCGGAGTGGTGGCCGGCGTGGGAGCGGTAATCACTCTCCTGTCGTTTTTCATCCTCACCCTGAGCATCTGGCTGCTGATGCACAAGAACCGTCCGCAGATAGAGCGGCTCATGCTCTTGGGCTACACTCCCAAGGCCGTTGCACGGCTCTATTACAGGCTCATTTGCGCGGTAAATCTCATAGTGCTTGCCGTGGCGGTCGCAGCGATGTTTGTGGCCGGTTCGCTCTGGCNCCCCGCCCTCACCTCGCTCGGCATCGAAGGGTCATCCCCCTGGATAGCCCTCCTCATCGGCNTNGCAATCATGCTCCTGGTCACCGGAGCCAACCTTCTCGCCGTGCGCCGCCGGGTGATGAGCGCCTTCCTCCCCCACCCCAAAAGGTGATGACCGCCCACTAATAGCGGCCACCGGGCGACACACGGCAAATATCAATCGCTTATCTGAAAATCGACAACGAGTATAGCTTGCGCTTCTGGGAAGCGCAGGTTGTGTTAAACCCCACACGATGCGCCTGCGCGCGAGTGTGGGGAGGAGAGGTAAGATAGAAAGTGAGCCTCGAAGAGGCGAAGTCAGCCTCACGTCGCTTCTCCGAAGCTCTGCGTCAGGTTTCGCGCATCTCCCCACACTCGCGCTACGCGCTTCGTGTGGGGTTTTGAACCACTTGTGCTTCTCGCGAAGCACCCCATTAGTAAGAAGGGAGACCCCTTGCGGGTCGGTGAAGATTAGCGTGGAGTCGGCCAGACTCCACGAAGGCGGTGCGAAGCCTCACTCCCCCCNCCCCTAACCCCTCCCCCTCGCGCCGATGGCGCGAGGGGGAGGGGAGAGATATAGAAGCGGCCTGCTGGCCGTGGAGTGTCTCTGCNCTCCACATCCACGCAACTCTTCACCGACCCACAAGGGGTCTCATTTATCGGGCGACACACGCGTATGGCGCCTGAAAGCTAATCTTTTAGCTGCGGTAGCAGCGCATTAGTATTTAACCCTGTATGATGCGCGCAGCGCGAGTGCAGGGAGCGAACGCTAAATCGAGCGCGGTCAGCCCCCTCCACCCCAAAAGGAGCTCTGGAAGAGCGATGTGATTACACCGCAGCTTCGCNGCTCCTTTTGGAATGAGGAGGTTCCGAGGCTCCTTTACCCGCTCCGCGCCCCGCACTCGCGTACGGGGTTCTGGACTACCTCGCTGCGCAGCAGCTATGTGGTGGAGTGTCGCTGCGCTCCACATCCACGCAACTCTTCAATAAACCAGAGCATCCCTGGCGAGGGGATGCTCTGATAATAGCGCGGAGTGCAACTGCACTCCGTGAGAATGGAGNGTCAGGATTCAGGCTGGAGGGCGGCGGCCATTCCGGCNGCGGCTCGGCGGCCGTCNCCCATGGCGAGAATCACCGTTGCGCCGCCGCGCACTATNTCGCCGCCGGCAAAGAGGCCGGGGATTGAGGATTCCATCGTGGTGTCGTTGACTTCNATCGTGCCGCGACGGCTCACAATGAGGCCGGGCACTGAATCGGGAATAAGCGGGTTGGGCGACACGCCCACGCTCACTATCACCATGTCGACCGGTATCTCATCGATGGCTCCCTCGATAG
>WFLX010020775.1_pt1 | contig 11262 bp, 6 predicted proteins | sample 4967041 | NCBI WGS metagenome assembly WFLX01 (sample SAMN12857096, study PRJNA449069) | gut metagenome | isolation source: stool from male and female vole | host: Microtus ochrogaster | place: USA:Florida | collected 2017 | reverse complement strand
ATAAAATGGATAAAGATNNTCCGATCTTCTATTTTGTAAATTACTTTACTGNNACTGGCTCTTTCTCNACGGATGTCAATCACNTAGCCACTGCAGGGAGTNNGATAATAGAAAAAGAGAGACTACAGAATTTCGACATACGCGATAAATTGCATTGGAGTTGGAAAAAGAACAAATGGCGTTTGAATTTCAGCTCCTCACTGGAATTGAATTCCACGCCCCGGGGCTACATTGACATATCAGGAAAGATAGCGGCGTCATCTTCAGAAGATGGANACTCTCCCAACCTTCTCCAACAAGCNCGCAGNTACACGCTGAATATCAAAGAAGAAGCGTATGCCATGAGGGAATTCAAACGTTCACACATATNTATNCCANTAGATTTCTATNATACTAATTACNAAATACGTACCGCNCTANCCAATATGCAGTTTGGTAATAGACAAGCAACTGAAGTCGCCAACAGAATTAGCAATCAACTGGATGGGTATACGACGAACATCTCGACATCTCCATCCTATCAGTACACTTCTCCCTACGATAAGTTTTTTGCAAGAGTTTCTCTGCCTATCACCTTGCAACACATCAACTGGAACAATTCCGGCTCCCGACCCGCTGAAAAAATTGGCACTCACCTACTCTTGTCTCCTTCGATCTATCTGACATATCAGCCTACTGCAAAGTCATCATTCAGGCTTCAGGCTTCATATAAAAACAGTATAGGCGATATACTTGATCTTCTGACTGCCCCTACAATGCGCGATTACCTTTCAACAAACTTTCATTCTGGACTTCTTTCCAAAAGAAAAAGCCTCAATGCTTTGCTACATTATGACTTCAAACTGCCATTGAGTTTCTGGTATTTCAATGCGGAGGTATCCTATAGCAACATAAGAGAGAATCTCATATCCAGTCAAAATATAAGTGAAGGCTTGATAGAGTCGTCTGATTTTGTCATGCCTCATAACAATGAAATGATAAATGCCGCCCTCGGAATTACCAAAAACATACGATCTATCAATACTAAAATATCACTAAAAGGAGGCATCGAAATGATAGGCAACAAATTAGAGCAAAATGGACAACTTGTAGGCTATCGGAGCGGGAATATTTTTATCAATCCGACAATTTCGAGCCAACCTATAAGTTGGTTTGGATTGAACTATGAAGGATATCTATCCTCTATCTATTCCAACTATCTTGGAAGAAAGCAATNATTTGANTCNNAAAGNCACAACCTTGGAGTCTCATTCTANCCTTTTGGAGGATTTCAGATAAAGCTAAACTCAGAAATTATCCGCAAGGAGATCGAAGAGAAGCGCCACCAGACAGTGTGTCTATTCGACATAAGGATTGCCTACAAATTCAAAAAGATGAGGATAACATGCGACCTTTGCAACCTGCTCAACCGCAAAAGTTATTCTTACACGATCTTTAACGGCATCGACCGATTCTCATACAACTATCATCTCCGGGGTCGCGAGCTCATTATGTCGATAGAATATCATTTGTAGATTTTTGGATGAAATGGTGGGATTTTTGTAAATTTTTATTAACTTTGCAACCTAATCAGAAAATCTATAGATTGTATCGGACATGAACTACACCATTATCGACTTCCTGTCGCTCCTTGGAGCCGTCTGCCTATTCCTCTATGGCATGAAGGTGATGAGCGAAGGCCTTCAGAAAGTTGCCGGAGACCGTCTCCGCAATATCCTCGGCATCATGACCAAAAACCGTGTCATGGGTGTCATAACCGGTATCCTCATTACGGCTTTGATCCAGAGTTCCAGTGCATCCACTGTGATGGTGGTCAGCTTCGTGAATGCCGGTCTCATGTCGCTTGCCCAGTCAATGGCAGTCATCTTCGGTGCGAATGTCGGCACTACTGTCACTACCTGGATTATCTCTGCTTTCTCATTTGAAGTAAGCATATCCGACTATAGCATAGTGCTTTTGGCAATAGCTGTGCCAATGATGTTCATGAAGAAAAGCACTTACAAGTCGCTTGGAGAGTTCCTCATTGGCTTCGTATTCCTCTTTATGGGTCTCGACCTCATAAGCGCATACGTCCCCAATCTCCAGGACAATCCTGAAATGCTTCATTTCCTATCCGACTATACCTCGCGCGGCTACGTTTCCGTCTTGATATTCTTCGCCATAGGTATTATTCTGACAATGGTTGTTCAGAGTTCCGCTGCCACTTTTGCCATCACGCTTATTATGTGCTCGCAAGGATGGATCTCTTTCACACTCGGGTGCGCTATCATCCTCGGTGGGAACATCGGTACTACAATCACTCCTATCCTTGCATCACTGAGCGGTAACTTAGCCGCCAAACGAACTGCAATGGGACACGTGCTCTTCAATGTGTTGGGATCCATAATAGTACTCTGCATTTTCCATCCATTCATGGAGTTAGTGGCTGATATCACTGCATGGTGCACAGGAATAAATCCAAATGATATAGATGCGGCAATGGATGCCCAAATGGCCGGGAGCACCCTGATAGATCCGGCAGGAGGATTGACTTCAAAAGCACAGTCAGTAGTGGCATTCGGACTCGCAATGTTCCCGACCGTCTTCAATGCATGCAACCTATTGGTGATGATTTGGTTTACNAAGCAATATGTACAGATCGTATGCTGGATCATGCCTGCCAAGCATAAAGATGAAGAGGAGGAATTCTCACTCAAATATATCAACCACGGTCTTCTTCAAGCTTCCGAGCTCAATATCACTCAAGCTCAGAAGGAAATCGAGATGTATGGCGTGCGTGTAGGACGAATGCTTGAAATGGACAAGGAAATCGTGCATTTGCAATCTGACGACTCAAAATATTCAGAAGTCTACTCTCGTCTGGAGAAATATGAGGATATCTCTGACAAGATGGAAATTGAGATAGGCAACTACCTGAATAAAGTATCTGAAGGTCGCCTCTCCCCTAACGGTAAGATGCGCATTGCCGGTATGCTCCGCATCATCAGCGAGATAGAATCAATCGCTGATTGCTGCTTCAATGTCGCAAAGACTACTCAGCGTAAGCTTCAGAACAATGTAAAGTTCCCAGAGAACATTGACAAGGAAATAGATCACATGTTCGGACTCGTCGACCAGGCAATGGAGAATATGCTTCAGATACTTAAGGAAATGGAAAGCCCGGATGAGTCAAAGATCATCAAGGCCTACAACTACGAGCGCGAAATCAACAACTACCGCAACCAGCTCCGCGACACTAACATCGCCAACATCAACGACCATCAGTATGACTTCCAAGATGGTATCTTCTTCATGGACCTCATTGGAGAATTGGAGAAGATGGGCGACCAGATTATCAATGTAGTTGAGGGCGTGAAGCATCAGTTCCGCGAGGAGACAGTGTAGTGAATAATGAATAGTGAATAGTGAATAGTTAATAGTGAACAGTGAACAGTTAATAGTGAATAGTTAATAGTGAATGGCAGTAGAGAGATATTGCGTCATAATGTGCGGAGGGGCTGGAACTCGTTTCTGGCCCTTCAGCCGTGAATCACGGCCAAAACAGTTTATCGACTTCTTCGGTACAGGTCAGACACTTCTGCAGATGACTGTAGAGCGTGTGCTACGTCTCGTGCCGGAAGAACATATCATCATACTTACCAACGAGCGATATGCAGACACTGTCCGTGAGCAAGTGCCTGGAATTGCACCGGAGCATATCCTTCTTGAGCCGGCAAGGCGCGACACAGCCCCGGCTGTGCTTTGGGCGGCACATCACATCGCAGCACGCAATCCCGAAGCTTCTTTTGTAACTCTACCAGCCGACCATGTAATCCTCAAGGAGACAGCNTTCCAGGAAGCATTGCGTAAAGGGTTTGACTTCGTCGAGACAGCCGATCGGCTCCTTGCGCTCGGCACTCCGGCAAAATCGCCAAACACATCTTATTCTTACATACAGAAAGATGACGATATCGCTGACAATGTATATCATATCAAGACTATTGCAGAAAAGCCCGGTCATGAAATGGCTGAGATATTCGTCAACTCTGGTGAATTCCTTTGGAATGCCGGCATTTATCTTGGAAAGGCGAAGTCTGTGATAGCTGCTTTCAACCGTGATATGCCGGATATGGCCTCGCGCTTTGATGTTACAGCNGACAATTACCGNGGAGCGCGAGAGATGGAATTTATCTCAGATATTTATCCGAAGACCTCTTCCCTACCTGTGGAATACGCGATAATGGACAGAGCCAAGAATGCATACGTATTNGAAGCNGAACTCGGATGGAGTGATCTTAGCACNTGGAATGCGCTTCACGCCATATCGCCAAAGAACAAGGAAGGGAACGTAACCCAGAACTGTAGAGCCCTCCTCTACGACAGTAAAAACTGTATTGTGGCAGCTGAAGGAGACAAGGTAATGGTAGTGGCAGGACTGAAAGACTATATTGTTGCCGATACCTCCAGTGCTCTCCTAATATGCCCAATAGAAGCTGAGCAGCGAATCCGCAACATCGTCAACGACATCCGCGAACGCTATGGCAATGATTTAATTTAACACAATATACTCCACCAATAGAAATAGGCTCCAACACCGAATTTTGACTCTAAACAACCCATGAAAAAACTATCAATGGCAGTTTTATGCGCAATAGCAGCTCTCTCAGGTTGCAACGACAAAGTCTCCGACATCGACTCTCGAGTGAACGACCTTTACGACCGCATGTCGCAAGAAGAACGCATCATGCAGCTACGTAGCTGTATGATGGACGACCTCTTAGACGAAAATGGGAATCTTGACCCTGCCAAATGCGACTCACTTATACCCAACGGCATCGGTCATTTCTGCCAGTTCGCCAGTCAAAAACCCCTTGACCCCAACACTCTGCGTGATAGGGTTGCGGCAATGCAAGACTGGCTAATCAAAAATACTCCCAACGGAATCCCTGCTCTCTTCCACGAAGAAGTGCTTTCCGGCGTAAATACCCTTGGCTCAACCATCTATCCTCAACAGATAGGCCAAGCCTGCTCCTTCAATCCCGAACTTGCTGAGCTAAAGACTCTTCAGACTGGCAATGTCCTTCGCGAGATGGGTGGTGTGCTCTCTCTTTCCCCAATGGTCGACGTTTGTCGTGACCCTTCCTTCAACCGTCTTGAAGAATCCTACGGAGAAGATGATTATCTCTCTGCAGTGATGGGCGTAGCATTCGTCAAAGGTCTTCAGCAGGGCGACCTCAAGAAAGGAGTAGGTGCATGCTCCAAACATTATCTTGGCTATGGTGGTGGCGGAGATGCCGACGAAAAGGAAATGATGGAAGAAATACTCCTTCCTCATGAGGCGATGATCCGCACTGCCGACAGCAAAGCCGTGATGCCCGGTTATCATGCTGTCAGAGGCACCAATTGTGCCGCTAACGACTGGATTCTTCGTGACATTCTCCGTGATTATATCGGATTTAACGGTATGGTGGTCAGCGACTACACTGCCATAGATCAACTCCCTGGCAAAGACAACACCGAAAGAGCCGCAATGGCAATCAACGGTGGAACGGATGTAGATTTCTGCAACGGTACCTGTTATGCAAATCTCCAGGAAGCTATCGACAATGGGCTCGTTTCACAAGAAACTTTCGAAAAAGCCGTAAAAAATGTGCTTAAATACAAGATGGAAGCCGGTCTATTCGACAAGGATGCATATTTCTACAGCAAAGAAGACATAAAGCTCGACACTCCCGAAGAGCGCCAGACTGCCTACGACATAGCATCTCAATCCGTAGTCCTTCTCGAAAACAATGGTGTCCTTCCTATAAAAGATAATGAGAAAGTCTTCGTTACTGGTCCGAACGCCAACTCGATGTGGGCAATGTGCGGCGACTATTCCTTCCCAAGCATGAATTATTTCTGGAAGATGCGTATGGACGAAGTGGATAATCCACATATCGTAAAACTTCTTGAGGGTCTGAAATCCCGTAAACCGCAAAATGTTGAGATTTCATATTCTCGTGGTTGCGACTGGACCGACACAATTGAGACAAAATTCAACAAATTTGGTGATGAACGTGCATGGGAATACAAGACTCTTCATCGCAAGGTTGAGTCCGGAGAGAAGGCCGATAGAGAAGAGGCTCTTAGATTAGCAAAAGAAGCCGATGTAATCATAGCGGCGATGGGAGAAAATGTTATGCTCTGTGGCGAAAACCGCGACCGTCAGGGTCTCAAACTCCCCGGACGGCAGGAAGAATATGTCAAGGAGCTTATCGCAACCGGCAAACCTGTAGTGCTTGTCCTCTTCGGAGGACGAGCCCAAGTAATTTCCGATATAGCCGACAAGTGCGCAGCGATAATTCAGGCATGGTATCCCGGCGAGGAAGGAGGAAACGCTTTGGCCGACATCCTATATGGAAAAATCTCTCCATCTGGAAAACTATCTGTAAGCTATCCCAATACGGAAGTCTACGGGCCTCTCTGCTATCTCTATTCAGCAGAAAAAGATCCCAGGGTAGCATGGGAATTCGGCTACGGAAAGAGTTACACCACTTTTGCCTACGACAACCTCACCGTCGATAAGGACGCTTCAACTGCATCCGATGGCATCAAAGTATCTTTCGACGTAAAGAATACCGGCAATATAAAAGCCGACGAGATTGCGCAGGTATATCTTTCTCCTGCTGATGGAAACAACAACATCCGTCCAATAAAACTCCAAGGGTTTGCAAGAGTATCTCTCGTGCCTGGAGAAACAAAGAATGTAGAAGTGACACTCCGACCCGACCAATTCGGCTATTACACCAACGACGGCTCCCGCACCTGGAACATAAATCCCGGCATCTACACCGTCAAGATAGGGGCCTCCTCCCAAGACATCCGTCTACAAGAGAACATTACCCTCAAAGGGGACAAAGTAACAAAGTCCATCCGCGATAATTATTTCTCTCAAACTCAAATACAATAAATGATAAAGGACGCAGATTTGTGCGTCCTTTTTTGTTATAATTTACGCTCCCGGTGCCATGAAGTTGGAGAGTACATTCCCGGGCTTAGCTGAATCCATCATTTGCTGCGAGAANGTNAACGANGCTGCGTTCTCATCNGTCACTACCGACAAGAGNGCCGGACCTTTTGCAGCAAGCCATTGCTNCATNNCCGNCTCAAGCGCTNCCGGCTCATNAACTGTCCANGCCTCAAAACCTATCGCCTTTGCCATATCCGCAAAGTCAGGATTATGAAGCGATACCTCCGACGGATTGAACCCGGCGAGTTCCATCTCCCATTTCACAAATGCAAGAGAACGGTTGTCTGCAATCAGAATCTTCACCGGAAGACCATACTGTATGATTGTCAACAAGTCTCCCATAAGCATAGTCAGTCCGCCATCGCCGCTCAGTGAGATCACTTGCCTATCCGGACATGTGACAGCCGCGCCGATAGCCTGTGGCATGGCATTAGCCATTGATCCGTGAGTGAAGCTTCCTATCATGGTCCTACCCTCGGCAGCCTCAAGATAATGGGCAGACCACACGCAATTCATACCTGTATCGACGGTGAAAATGGCATCTTTGTCAGCCAGACGATTGAGCATATCGAATACATATTCCGGTCTTACGCAATCTTTCTTGCCCGGATTCTCTACCGGTTCATGCATCTTTGTCTTGATGGTGGCATAATCGGAAAGTGCCTTGTCAAGATGCGAAGAATCTGTCTTGGCATTGATTTTAGGCATAAGAGAATCGATGAAGAGTCCGGAATCAGAACGGACACCGAGTGTTGTGTGCCAGTGTATACCGATATTCTCAGGACGTACATCAACCTGGATTATCTGCTTCCCATCAGGCACAACCCCTGCGTATGGGAAGTTATTGCCGATGATGAGAATTACATCTGAACGGTCCATAGCATTCGTTGCTGACCACATTCCAAGGAATCCAAGATGTCCGATATAATTGGGGGAATTTTTGGTAAGCTCAAGTTGACTCTTGAATGTAGTGACGAGTGGAGCCTTCAGCTTGTCGGCAAGCGCAGCGAGTCTATCAGATACTTTTGCTGCCCCTGACCCGGCATAGATCGTCACATTCTTGGCATTGTTCAAAAGCTCTGCACACTTCTCAATCTCTTCTTCTGAAGGACTGGAAAGGCGTTCCGTAATAAGAGGAGCTGCAACGGAACCCTCCGGCACAGCTTCACTGTTGATGTCGCCCGGAATTGCCACTACAGCCACTCCCCCGCGTGACACTGCAGCCTGCATACCTGCCTGGATCATCGGCGGAACCTGACCGGGACTTACCGCCATCTGATTATAGACACTGCAATTTTCAAAAAGAAGCTCAGGTTTTGTCTCCTGGAAATACTGAGTGCCTATCATTGTAGAAGGACAAGTAGACGCTATCGCCAAAACGGGAGCGAACGAACGCTTCGCATCATAAAGACCATTGACAAGATGCACATGTCCCGGACCACTGCTACCGGCGCATACAGCAAGCTTACCGGTAAGTTGTGCCTCCGCACTCGCCGCAAAAGCTGCCGATTCCTCATGGCGCACATGAATAAACTTGATGCGCCCATCTTTGGAAATCGCATCCGTAAGAGCATTAAGACTGTCGCCTGTGATGGCATATATGTTTTTTACTCCGGCATCAGCCAGAGTATCCACTAAAAATTGTGATACATTTTTCTTGGGTGTTGAGCTGTTTTCCATAATTTATTATAAAGTAATACTATATAGTCAACACTCAAAAGAACTATTGGTTCATTCCTCTTCAAACAATGGGCTCCTATAACATTGATTTGCCTATCGAAAATGAAGACTTTTAGCTGCGCTTATTTAGGTGAGCGCAGCAAGCAGATAGTGCGTTTGCACAGGATTATCCTGGGTCTGCGCTTATTTTCTTCGATGAGTAAAAAATAACCCTTTGTACTTAGATATTAATCATAAATTTTTTGTATCTTTGCAAGGTAATATACTGAGGAGATAAAAGAATACATTAAAATTGAGAATTTTGGACCAATCAGCAATGTGGGGATATCTGAAATCAAACCATTTACGGTATTGATTGGGAAATCGGCAACCGGCAAAAGCACTATCATGAAGGTAATAGCATTATGCCGATATATATATAAACTTGCTAACATACGTTCTTACTATCATCTCTCTAATATCACAAGATCTCCATTCCGCATTGATTTCAAGGCGCTTATGCGAGAAAACGGACTTGACGGGATGCTAAAATCGTCTACACGTATCGTATATTCTGTTTCCTTCGATGATGCGAAGCGATATTCAATAGAATATTCTGATAAGAAACTTCATTCTCTTCCCAATGTCAATATTGATAATTTGGTATTTCTCAAAGGTGTCTTTGTTTCAGAAAATAGGAATGCGGTTTCATCTTGCCTTGGAAGCAGTCTTGAGCGACGCAGCATGAGCATGGGATTTTATTTTGACGAGACTCTGAAATTATTTTTGGATGCGACAGAAGCTGTAAAGGATATGGAAATTCCATCAATTGGAGTTCATCTTGCTATATCGAAATCCAGTAACGGACAGATTCAGTATATTCTTCGTAATAATGGAGCCAATGGAGATTCATTTAAATTAAAGGAAGCCTCCAGTGGTATGAAATCTACAGTTCCTCTTGTTGTGATTGTCAATTATATGGCAAGAAAATTTAATTTCAAGGATGCTTATAGACGTTCTGTAATTGACTATTTATTGAAAGCTGATAGATTGACTGATTTCAGACCTGCTACCGAAGTGGATGGACTATTTCCTATGGTTTCTATACATGTAGAGGAGCCGGAATTAAGCCTTGATCCAGATTCTCAGATCTTATTACAAAGCAATATTGTGGACACGTTGTTTCATAAAGCCTCCAATGACCGGGCTTGCAAATTTATGTATGCCACTCATAGCCCATATCTTGCGAATCATATTAACTTGCTTATGGCGCAGTGGGAACACAATCAAGAGACTGGCATAAATCAAGAATATGTAGAAGTATATTTGACAGAGACTGACGGCACTATGCGCTCTGTAATGGTTAGAGATGAAAACGGTCGAAGAATAGTCGATTCAGAATTCCTATCCAAGGAAATCGAAAATCTTTACACTGATTATTATTTACTCCGCCAATGATAGCCCTTCATCGCCTTATAGTCACAGCGGTAATGCCTGCTAAAGTACGCCCCGCTGAAGCTTACATTGATATATGCTGACCCCTAAAACATACATCAAAAACTTGCATATTCAATTTTTTATTAGTAACTTGCGCCCAATACAAAAATCAACCTTCATGATTAGCGCTTTCATTAACATTTTCCTTGCTTTGATTTTAGGGATAATGCCTTCATTCGAACGCTCTTCGAATGAAGCAGAAGACAGCACTGTCATCCCGACTCCACTAATGCCTTCTACCAAAATAATGCAGAAAGATGATCCTGACACTATTCTAATCGCCGGAAAAGAAACACTTGTCTACTATTCAAAAGCTCTTGATCGGCAACCAGAATATTGCCCTGATGGAAATGAAGGCATGCTGAATTTTTTAAGNNCAAATATTAANTTTTCTACCTCTTGCTATCAACCTGAAGGAAGAGTGGTCGCAAAATGTCTTGTCACTGAAGAGGGAAANGTTGAAAGAGTTGAGATAATTCNGTCGCTTGCTGAATATGAAGACAGAGAGGTCGTGCGACTTGTATCAATGATGAGATTTAANCCGGCAATCCTTAATGATCAGCCGGTAGCAACCTGGTTTTTTTTACCCATAAGNATCAGAAACAGAGAGTCGCACTAATCTCCTTAAAGCCACTTAACAATGCTCAAATNTTGATTTTGTTTATGTTTGGATAAATTGCCTTTATTATTGGCTGTGGNCAGATNGCAAACCTNACGAATAAAATATCCCATCTATCTATTACGACTATTCATTATAACTTTACATTCCAACTTGACATACACNAATCGAATNATTTCCAAAAGTGCATATTTTTACCCACTTTTGGAAATTATTCGATTTTTTATGATCATATCATATTTTCTTGGATTNCTTAGATTTCAACTTTTACGTAATNNTTTGGAGTAGGAAGCCCTGAATGNAAGCAAAAATTTTTGGTTATATCGGAGAAATTGAGTATTTTTGTGAAAAATTATCTAAGTATGGGAGATGTCAGCAAATACCCAATTGGACAACAGGATTTCAAAAACCTGCGTGACCGCAATTTGATCTACATAGACAAGACAGAATATATAAAGAAAATAGTGGATGACGGTGCCCAATATTTTTTCCTTGC
>WFLX010302253.1_pt1 | contig 11264 bp, 7 predicted proteins | sample 4967041 | NCBI WGS metagenome assembly WFLX01 (sample SAMN12857096, study PRJNA449069) | gut metagenome | isolation source: stool from male and female vole | host: Microtus ochrogaster | place: USA:Florida | collected 2017 | reverse complement strand
TTTTCCTGAAAAAAGATGGGGCGGAATAATGCGAAAGATGGAGAATACCAACTTTGAGAATCTGAATGTGGAGTATCTTCAATTCTGGCTTCTCGATCCTTTCCTTGATGATGATAACCCCAATCGGGAGGGTGGTGACCTCTACTTTAATTTCGGAGAAATAAGCGAAGATATACTGAAAGACGGCATGAAGAGTTATGAAAACGGTATGCCGGTAGATGGAAATTACTCTTTCATCACATCAACCAATTGGGGCCGAGTATCCACTCAGAATTCTCTGACCTATGCATTTGAGAATGCACCGGAGGCAAGGCCCATGCAGGATGTCGGACTTGACGGTTTACCAAANGNAGAGGAATATGGATTCTCTTCATACTCGGATTATCTNGAACGTCTTCAGCAACGTCTTCCCGCTTCTGTCATATCTCAGATGCAGGAGGTGCCCTTCTCACCGATGAATGATCCTGCAGGAGATAACTACCATTTCTATAGGAGTGATTACTATGATAACGTTCGTGCTTCGATCCTTGAACGTTATAAGCATTATAACGGTGTGGAGGGCAATTCTCTGTCGCCTGACCAGAGTCCTAATCCATTATATCAGTCCTCAAGAAGTGTGCCTGATGTAGAGGATATTAATCAGGATAATACGCTGAACGAATATGAGCGCTATTTCGAGTATAAAATTTCTATCCGTCCTGAAGATTTACAGGTGGGTAAGAATTATATCACTGATATGCGTGAAACAATAGTGCCCACACGTGAAGGCATGGGAAGNAGTGTATGGTATCAGTTTAAGATACCTNTCAGCCAACCGGATAAGGTGGTCGGTGGTATTGCTGATTTTTCTACCATTAGATTTGCCCGTATTTTCATGACCGGTTTTAAAGAGACAACACATCTGCGTTTCGGATCGCTTGAACTCGTGAGAGGAGAGTGGCGCGATTACAAATTTAATCTTAACAGTCGTAACGATGCTCCGGCTGAGGGTGAACTCGATATGTCAATCGTTAACATTGAAGAGAATTCAGGTCAGAAACCGGTGAACTATGTGCTTCCACCGGATGTAACACGAATTCAGGATCCGGGTCAGATGCAGGCTACGCAGCTGAATGAACAGTCTTTATCAATGAAAGTGACCGGACTCCAACCGGGAGACGCACGTGGAGCCTATAAAAATACTCAGCTCGACTTACGTATATACCGGCGACTTCAGATGTGGGTGCATGCCGAGGCTCCGATTGACGATCATACTAATCTTAAGGATGGAGATCTGGCTTTATTCATTCGTCTGGGATCAGATGTGAAGAATAACTATTACGAGTATGAGATTCCTCTCGAGCTTACCCCTCCACCACCATCGGGTAGTTATAACAACCTGAATATGGCCGACAGACAGACCGTCTGGCCAAAGTCAAATTTCCTGGACGTCGCTTTTGATGCTTTTACCGATTTAAAGACACGACGTAATCATGACAAGAGCGCTGACATAGCGGGGGTAGGATATAACATACTTTATTCAATGAGAGATCCGGGGAACGACCACAATATTATCAGCGTGTTGGGTAATCCCAGTCTCAGTGATATCAGAGTCATGCTGATTGGAATTCGCAACAGATCAAACACTGTCAAAGATGGCACAGTCTGGGTCAATGAATTACGTGTCACCGATTTCAATGAAGAGGGTGGTTGGGCTGCCAATATAAATGCCAACCTCACTTTAAGTGATATAGCCATGCTTAACTTCGGCGCTCATAAAGAAAGTGCAGGATTCGGAGGAGTTGACCAAGGGCTATCTCAGCGCCGTCTTGATGATTTTGAACAATATAATTTCGCAATACAGGGAGACTTAGGTAAAATCATGCCCCGTAATGCTAAACTTACCGCACCTGTTTACTATTCTAAATCTACCGAAAGAACCACTCCAAAATATAATCCGCTTGATCAAGATATCCTTCTTAAGGACGCTTTGAAAGCTGCTACTACAAAGCAAGAGAAAGACTCAATAAAAAGCTATGCTCTGACCAGGAAATCTGTGGAAAGTTTTTCAATATCGAACTTGAGATTTAATGTGCAGAGCAAGAATCCGATGCCCTGGGATCCTGCAAATTTCCAGGTGGCTTTCTCTTTCAATAAACAGAAGAATATAGATCCAACTACTGAATATCAGAATACCAACGACTACAGGGGATCTTTCCAATACACCTATAGCCCCTACATAAAGCCCTGGAAACCGTTTGGTTTTATCAAAGGAAACAGTAAGACAGCCAAATATTTCAAAGATTGGGGAATTAATTGGTTCTTCAATAGTCTCACTTTCTTCACTAATATCAGTCGGTATTATTATGAAGAACAGACAAGAAGTCAGATAGATGTAGATTTTCAACTACCTGTTCAAGTTAGTAAGAATTTCCTTTGGGATCGTCAACTTACCATTAACTGGAATATCATACAATCATTGAATCTATCTTTCGCCAGCAACACCACGGCAAGGATAGAGGAAACCATAGGAGCAGTCAATAAACGGTTGTTCCCTGATAAATATCGTGACTGGCGCGATACAGTATGGTCATCAATAAAAGGACTTGGTACTCCCTGGAACTATAACCAGACTTTCACCGGATCTTATAAAGCACCTTTTAATAAGATTCCGGCACTTGACTATCTTACTGGAAATCTTACTTACACCTCTACTTATAGATGGGACAAAGGTGCTACGGTTGAAAATCTTTACCTCGGTAATTCTATTCAGAACCAGACTATCTGGAACGCTGATGCGCGGTTGAATTTTGAAACACTTTTCAACAAATCAAAATATCTGCAAGCCATCAACCGTCGGTTCTCAAGGGGTTCCGGCCGAGATAGTAATACCTCACGTTCTGCAGGGTCACAACGTGTGAATATGCCTAAGAAATTCGAACGTTCCATACCATTGTCTGCTGATACTTCAACCTTGGTGAAGCATAATCTGAAAACCAAGAAAATTAAAATAACAGCTACAAAATCTGGTAAACCTTTCAAAGTTGAAACCAAGACAATAGATGACAATACTATCGAAATCCTTACTAAAGGAGAGGGGAGCATACGTCTTGTAGTAAGGGAGGACGTCAAAGAAGCGAAGCAGTCATTGGTAAGGGAAGCATCCGACTATGTGTTACGGTTTCTAATGATGCCTCGGAGTCTTTCCTTCCGTTGGAGAAGTTCCCATTCACTCAACCTGCCGCAGTTTTCTCCCAATGTCGGAGATATTTTCGGACAAAGTAATAAATATGGACCACTTGCTCCCGGACTTGATTTTGCCTTTGGTTTTTATGATGAAAGTTATGTGAATAAGGCATTGGAGAGGGGGTGGCTTCTTACATCAGATGATATGACCTCCCCGGCAATATGGAATAAGGGTAAGGAGTTTAATTTCGAGCTTACATTGGAGCCCGTAAGGGGACTTAAAGTAGTATTGACGAGTAATCTTACTGATAACCGTACGCATCAGGTACAATTTATGTTTGCCGGTATGCCGACCGCTTTCAGCGGTTCATATACTCGCACACACGTTGCCTTATCAAGCGCCTTGCGCAGTTCTAAAGCAGCCAACGGATATGAATCATCTGCTTTTAATCGTTTTCTTGCCAACATACCGATTATCGCAGACCGTTATGACAGCCGTTATAACGGATTAAGATATCCTGACACAGGATTCTTGGAGGGGAATCCTCTTGCAGGAACACCGTTTAATCCAACTGTAGGAACAGTCAGTCGCACGAGTCCTGATGTGCTTATTCCGGCCTTCTTAGCAGCCTATAGCGGATATGACGTCAATAAGATAGGTCTTGATCATTTTGCCGGGCTCGGATCCATGCGGCCTAACTGGCGTGTCACTTACGACGGGCTTATGCAGATTGGCAGTTTGAATAAGATATTCAAATCGTTTACACTTTCTCATGCTTATCAATGTACCTATTCCATAGGTAACTATTCAAGTTATTTAAACTGGGTAAGTGTCGACGGAAATATCGGTTTTACCCAGGATGAACTAACACGTCAGCCCGTACCCTCGTCGCCTTATAACATATCATCAGTGGCTATAACAGAAAAATTCTCACCATTGATTGGTGTAAATATGACTTTCAAAAACGACCTTACGGTTAACGCCGAGTACCGTGACGCCCGTACACTCAATCTTAATTCTTCAGCAGGCCAGATTGTAGAAACCGGCAGTAAGCAAATCTCCTTGGGTGCCGGTATAAAGATTCCGGATTTTAACAAAGTAGTTAGATTCGGAAGCTCTCAAGGGGGTGTTAGCAACGACCTGTCAATGAATCTGGATATAGCTTTAAGCAATAATCAGTCACTCATAAGACGTATAGAGACCGCCTATACCCAAGCGACGCAGGGCACTCAGACATTCTCTATCAATTTCATGGCAACCTATCAGTTCAGCCGTAAAGTCAGTTTGTCAGCCTTCTTCGATCATCAGGTTAACACCCCATTGGTTTCTAACAGTGCTTATCCCACTTCCAACACCAATTATGGGGTTGCAGTCAACATATCCCTTGCCCGATAAGCGGAAGTGAAGATCTTAATCTTTCCTTAAAAAGGAAATCTTAATTGTTTTCAACCAATACAGCGGTTTGATTGTTAAAATAATGGAACGTGTGAGAAAGGCACGTTTCAGATGCAAGATTCTACATCTATCATCTTAAACTGTATATAACCCAAATTCAACGAATATGAATTTTAATAATTTCACAATCAAATCGCAGGANGTGGTTCAGAANGCCATTGAGNTGACNCGACAGAACGGTCAGCAGCAGATNGAGCCNGTCCACATCCTTAAAGCNCTGATTTCGGAGAGCGANACGATTGTCAANTTNGTNTTCCAGAAGCTTGGNGCAAANCTCAACGCTGTNAANATNGCNATTGANAAGGATATCCANAGNCTNCCGAANGTGACAGGAGGNGAGGTATTCCTNAGCCGNGAATCNAACGAGGCNCTTCAGAAAGCTATNGANTTCTCAAAGTCAATGGGCGATGANTATGTNTCNGTAGAGGCNATGCTGATGGGTATTCTNAAAACAAGATGNAANGCTTCNCANATTCTNAAAGATGCNGGNGTGACCGANGATGGTCTNAANGCTGCNATAAATGAACTNCGNAANGGNAATAAGGTNACNCAGCAGAGTGCNGAGGAGAGCTATCAGGCNCTCAGCAAATATGCNATNAACCTNAANGANCGTGCNCGNAATGGNAAGCTTGATCCNGTNATCGGNCGTGANGAGGAGATTCGNCGTGTGCTNCAGATNCTTTCNNGNAGAACAAANAANAACCCNATGCTTGTAGGTGAACCGGGTACCGGTAAAACGGCTATCGCGGAGGGTCTTGCCCACAGAATTGTACGTGGCGACGTGCCTGAGAATCTTAAATCAAAACAGATATATTCGCTTGATATGGGAGCTCTGGTAGCCGGAGCTAAATACAAAGGTGAATTTGAAGAACGTCTCAAGGCAATTGTTAACGAAGTTACTCAGAGTGATGGAGAGATTATCCTATTTATAGATGAGATTCACACTCTGGTGGGTGCCGGCAAAGGCGAAGGTGCTATGGACGCTGCGAATATATTGAAACCGGCGTTAGCCCGTGGTGAATTGCGTTCAATAGGTGCCACTACTCTCGATGAATATCAGAAATATTTTGAAAAAGACAAAGCTCTCGAACGCCGTTTCCAGAAGGTAATGGTAGATGAGCCTGATGAATTATCGGCCATCTCTATTCTCCGTGGTTTGAAGGAGCGTTATGAAAATCACCATAAAGTACGTATCATGGATGAGGCGATAATTGCTGCCGTCCAACTGAGCGTACGTTATATTACCGATCGTTTCTTACCTGACAAGGCAATCGACCTTATTGATGAAGCTGCTTCAAAGCTCCGTCTCGAGATGGACTCTATGCCTCAGGCACTTGATGAAGCTCAAAGAAAGATTGCTCAACTTGAAATAGAGCGCGAGGCTTTAAAGAGAGAGGGTAATGAATACAAGATCAAAGAGATTGACGAGGATCTTGCCAACCTCCGTGATACTGAAAAGAGTCTGAAGGCTAAATGGCAGGCCGAGAAAAATGAGATCAATAAGATTCAGCAGAATAAGATCGATATCGAACACTTGAAGCATGAAGCTGAGATGGCCAAGCGTGAGGGTGACTATGCGAAAGTAGCGGAGATAGAATATTCCAAGATCAAACAGAAGGAAGACGAAAATAAAGCTACTCAAGAGAAACTCCGTCAGCTTCAAGGCGAAGGAGCCATGATTAAAGAAGAAGTTGATGCCGAAGACATCGCTGAGGTTGTCAGCCGTTGGACAGGCATACCTGTAAAGAAAATGGCTCAGAGTGAGAAAGAGAAACTGCTTCACCTTGAGGAAGAGCTTCATAAACGTGTAGTTGGCCAGGATGCGGCTATCAAGGCTGTCAGCGATGCCGTGCGTCGTTCACGTGCCGGTCTTAATGATCCGCGCCGTCCTTTGGGTTCATTTATATTCCTCGGTACGACCGGTGTGGGTAAAACAGAGCTTGCCAAAGCATTGGCTGAATATCTGTTTGATGACGAGGATATGATGACACGTATAGATATGTCGGAATATATGGAGAAACACTCCGTTTCTCGACTCGTCGGAGCGCCTCCGGGATACGTCGGTTATGAAGAGGGTGGTCAGCTTACAGAAGCTGTGCGTCGTAAACCTTACAGTGTAGTTCTCTTCGACGAGATAGAGAAGGCAAATCCCGACGTGTTCAATATTCTTCTTCAGGTGCTCGATGACGGCCGTCTTACCGATAATAAGGGACGTTTCATCAATTTCAAGAACACTATTATAATCATGACCTCTAATGAAGGTTCACCGATTATCCGTGAGAACTTCAAGGATATCGATTCCAAGACCGAACTTGAAAGAGAGGCGGTGATCAGCAAGACCAAAGAGGATGTACTCGACCTTCTGAAGATGAAGATCCGTCCTGAATTCCTTAACCGTATTGACGAGATAGTGATGTTTACACCTCTCAACAAGAAGGAGATTCAGGAAATCGTAGATATTCAGGTTAAGAGCGTGCAGAAAATGCTTGCATCTAATGGAGTATCGCTTCAGATTACCAAACCGGCTCTTGAACTTCTTGCAGAAGATGGATATGATCCTGAATTTGGTGCACGTCCTGTGAAGAGAACTATCCAGCGTATGGTGCTCAATCAGCTGTCAAAAGATATCTTGGCACAGAAGGTTGATCGTGATCATCCCATTATCATTGACCGTAAGGGAGATGAACTCGTATTCAAAAATTGAATACAAAAGAAATAATGAGAATTATGAAATAAATATTATAAATAAGGTGACGCAAAATTTTACGCCACCTTATTTTTTTTGCCAAAATCCGCATAAAATAAGGGTTTGAAGGCAATAATATGTTTTACAACACGTTTATAAAACATAAAAAGCTTGAATTTTGGGCTGTTTTCCGTAACCCAATTCAAGTGAATCGTGACAATTTCCGGAGGTAAGCAACCTCTTTTCGTGACAGCCCATGGGGTAAAACTATTAACTTTTGACTTGCAGGAGTGGCGCCCTGCTTCCCCATGATCAGAGATTATTAATGCCATCTGCGTGACAAGCGTTCGTGGGAATGCAGGAGGATGGCCAATGTGTAACGAAAACATGTAATTGTGAAAACTAAAAAATTATTTTTGTCATTAATCTTATCTGTATCAGTAGCCGCATTCCTCTCCTCGTCACTACCAAATGGAAGCCATACCCTTGCGATAGGGGAAGAAGCTCCAGCATTAACTCTCAATTCATCCGCTAATACGCTTGAATCATTGAAAGGACATTATTATGTCGTGAATTTCTGGTCAGCTTCCGATGCACAGTCTCGCATCAACAATCGAAATCTTGCTAAGACAAAGAAATTCAACGGCCGTGATGTGAAAGTAGTAAGTGTCAACATTGATTCTGATAAATCGCTTGCCCGGGAAATAGCCAAGGCAGACAAAATTGGTGATGATATAATATCACTTTCCGGAAGCGAATTGAGTTCAGACGTACTTTCCGATTATCAGGTGTCCACCGGGTGCAGATCTTTTCTTATCGATCCATACGGAAATCTCGAATCAATCATGTAATCTTCTCATCAGTATATATCTTTCATATTTAAATTCTTTTTAAGCACTCTGTATCTTTCATAGGTAAGAGTGCTTTTTTTTGTTAAGNATNGTTGATATAAAGAAANAATATGGTTNCCTTTGCAAGCAGTTTGACTTNTGGTGTGTTTTATATTTACTATTTAAAACTTACTCTCTCTCTTGAAGCAGACTCTCATTAGAATTGTCGCAACACAGGCGGAATTTTGAAAGAAGCATTATTAACCCAATTATAACGAAGAAGTATCATGAGTAAACCTTATGTATTAGGTGTCGATATAGGTGGCACCAACACAGTATTCGGCATAGTAGATGCACGTGGACATGTTATAGCAAGCGACTCCATCAAAACTCGTAAGCATGCAAATTTTGATGATTATGTTGAGGAACTCCATACAGGAGTAGAACGTCTTCTCAAGGCCAATGATGCCGAAGATAAGATATATGGCATAGGCATCGGTGCTCCAAACGGTAACTATTATACCGGAGAAATTCAGAATCCGCCAAACCTTCCCTGGGGACCGGTAATTCCATTGGCAGAGAAAGTCAGCAAAGCCTTCGGAGGTATTCCGGTGGGAGTGACCAATGATGCTAATGCGGCTGCGTTAGGAGAGATGACCTACGGTGCTGCCAGAGGTATGAAAGATTTTATCATGATTACTCTCGGAACAGGTGTCGGTAGTGGTATCGTGGTTAACGGTCAGTTGGTATACGGTCATGACGGTTTTGCAGGTGAGCTCGGTCATCTCATTGTAAAACGTAATAACGGTCGTGTATGTGGCTGCGGTCGTACAGGCTGTCTCGAGGCATATTGCAGCGCTACAGGTGTAGCACGTACAGCAAGAGAGTTCCTTGAGGTTCGTACGGAGCCTTCTACACTGCGTAATCTTCCTATTGAGGACATAACTTCAAAGGATGTATATGATGCAGCTGTAGCCGGTGATCAGCTGGCAAAAGATATATTTGAGTATACGGGCACTATCTTAGGTCAGGCATTTGCCGATATGGTAGCCTTCTCAAGTCCACAGGCTATTATCCTTTTCGGAGGTTTGGCAAAGAGTGGAGATCTTCTTATGCGTCCTCTTAAGGAGGCTTTTGAGAAAAATGTATTACCGATTTACAAGGGTAAGACAAAGATCATCCTATCCGAACTTAAAGAGAGTGATGCCGCCGTGCTTGGTGCTTCAGCTCTTGGTTGGGAAGCTAAATATCGTGCCGATGTTCCTTCATTCGACCGTTCGATGCCGGTACCTGAAGAGGAGAAATGAAAATAAAACAATACAGATAATCACAATCTATGAATATAAAAGAGAGGCTACCGACAAAGGGGTCTCTCTTTTTGCATCAGCAGGGGCATATGCTATTCTCTTGAAAATTAAATAGGCACTATGAACATCGGCTCGAAAGTAGCTGATTTTATACAAATTTACCAATCTCCTTATTTCGTCCATTATTTTGCCTTATATTATCCTGTGTGTGAGAAAAAATGATTAATTTTGCTTTTGGATTGATTTATGTTAATCCGAGACATTTTGGTAAAATAAGAAGCGTTATGCTCATCTTGTAATTGGAAACCTGAGAATCTTTCAATTGTGTGCAAGGATAGCATAGTGGTTCTCACGCTTATGCGTGGGTCTGCTACTGTTATATCTGTACACAAGGCTTTCTCAGGGCCTCCAATTCGATGTGGCATAGTTGGCTCACGTTTTTAAGTTATGGATACAAGAAGGCCCGATGATTTTTTTATACCGGATAATGAGGTGAAACTTCCGGATGAGCTTGACTATAGCAGGGTGGATGAGTACATTCGCTCGGCTGAGGCATTTTCTCGTTCTACATACCAAAGCGTCTATATAATCGACTACTTCAAGCGTAACTTCTTATATGTATCTCCTAATCCAATGTTCCTGTGCGGACTATCGCCGGAACAGATGAAGGAGTTAGGCTACCGTTTTTATCTTGAATATGTGCCGGACGATGAACAATCGCTTCTGCTTGAGCTTAACAGAGCCGGTTTCGCCTTTCAGAGTGCCATTCCTATTGAAGAGCGGAAAGATTGGTATATTCAGTATGACTTTCATATATTGAACGATGGTCACCCGATTCTCATAAATCATAAACTCACCCCGATTTCACTTACTTCCGACGGTCGGATCTGGCTTGCACTCTGCGTGGTCTCAGCCTCCAGTCATACTACTCCGGGACATATCGAGATGCACCGCGTAGGGTCTCCTGAGTATTTTGAATATAACCGTCTGACGCACCGATGGGATAAAAGGAGTATGCCTACTCTCACAGAAGGAGAGAAATCGGTCATAACGCTATCAATCCAAGGCTATACAATGGCGGAGATAGCCGACAAGATGTGTCTTTCCCCCGACACCATCAAGAAATACCGCAAGCAACTTTTTGAAAAACTTGGTGTACGTAACATAACAGAAGCAATCATCGCCGCCACCAACAACAAGTTACTTTAGGTTTCTGCACAGATAAAATCGCGGATAACGCTTTACGTCCCTGCTGACAGCTATGTTGGCAGCTATCCTTGCACATATATGTGCGGCTGTCTTCCGGGCTTCCATAGATGTCTTGCCTATTTTTATAGAGGGTAGAATATCATAAAGCCAGTCGCAATCTTCCATATTCCAGAACGCACAATAGCCTGCCAGATATTCAGCCGCCCATTCGCGGATATTCTGTTTATTAATGAAATCTTTTTCATCTTCAGGAAAAACTACAATAGCTCCGGCTCCATCAATAAAGTCAAACGCAAAGATTATAGGAATATCCGTAGCTTCAGCTGAAAGGGGAGTCCGATGTTCTATATGCTCTATAAGGATACCTTTGCCGTGACTGATTTGTGATGGATCAGTCTCAGACATAACCCAAATTACTTTGAAACCAATCTGCTCCAACTCTTTCTTAAGATAGGAGATGAAATCATCCTCACCAATTATTATAACCCGGCACTCATTTATAAGTTGTCTTTCTTCTTTTGTCATCTCATTTTATATTAATTGGCAAAAGTATTATTTCTTCTTTTACTGTGCCATACCCAAATGGGTACGATTTGACCTGAGGCTAAAAA
>WFLX010149029.1_pt1 | contig 11264 bp, 7 predicted proteins | sample 4967041 | NCBI WGS metagenome assembly WFLX01 (sample SAMN12857096, study PRJNA449069) | gut metagenome | isolation source: stool from male and female vole | host: Microtus ochrogaster | place: USA:Florida | collected 2017 | reverse complement strand
ATGAGGGAAACTATATTCTTCCTGATGACAGTGCCGCTGCAATTGAGGCAAATACTTGTGCAGGTGGAGTGTTTGGATGCTTTAAGGCCAAATATTTAGGATCGTCAATAGAACGTTTGCGTGTAGGGGTCAACGTTGATGCCACTGATGAAATGGCAGGTGGAGCTATAGGTCTGCTTGAGGATTGCACTCTATATATCGGTACTTTTGATATGTCTTCCCCCACCATGCAGGTTACAGGCGGTACCGGAATCGGTGGGATTGTTGGGAAAGCAATAAGAAGCAAAATCTTCGGAGACATCAATGTAGACTTTAAGATGAATTCGGGACAGGCAGTAATTCCAGATGCAAATAGTTTTGTGGCTGCATACTCGGGCATTGTGAAGGGAAAAGGAGATGTTGGAGGAATATTAGGAAGGGGTGAAGACGTGACACTGACAAACATCTGCAGCTCAGCTACAGTCATAAGCCTTGGAGAAAATAATCTCGGAGGCATTGCCGGCAGCGTCAGCAATTCTGATTCCAACATGACGATAGAAGGTTGCGTATCAAAAAGCAAGATAAACGAACCCAACCACAACAATATCGGAGGTATTCTCGGATATTTCCGTTGCAACAGCTACACAGACATCACAAACTGTATCAACTACGGCCCCATTGATGGAGGAGAAAACACAGGAGGCATAATAGGACTATGCAAGAAATATTGGGAGTCTGAATCAGCCGAAGGATTTAACCCTGCAACTATAAGACATTGCGTCAATATTGGTGATATATCCGGAAAAACTTGCGTAGGCGGTATCTTGGCTTATTGCGACATGTCAATCAATAACAGCGTTCTTCAAGATGAATCAAATCTTCTTGTTTCCGGATGTGGAAACTATGGAAAAATATCCTCTACTTCAAGTTCTTCAGGCACATCCGGTATAGGAGGAATCGTAGGCTATGGCGAACATGCCATTCGCTTAGAATTTTGCAGCAACCATGGTTATATTCTGTCGACAGAATCACACAAGGCAGTCGGAGGAATTGCCGGGTCGCTCGGGAAGGATGCCACAGCCAATAATTTCCAGACCTACTGGAGCAATGTTGAGGTTCACAGCTGTATCAACACCGGGACTATCGACTCTCAGTATGCATCCACTCANGTAGGTGGCATTCTNGGATATANGGAGGAAGGCCCCCAATCCCACCTTAAGAATTGTGCCANTTACGGAGAGGTGCTCCACAAGCACAACAGNAACAACGGTGGAATACTCGGATATATCGATCATCTTGGCAACGTTTATGATTGCGTCAACGTTGGTAACGTGGAGGAAGGGAATGCAACTATCGGCACCCACAAGTCAGGTTCTGTCTTTTATCATGATGGACTAAACTTGATCGACGGAAGCGGCTGGACCTGGCCAAGCGGGCATGTNGTTAATAAAGAGGANCTTTGNAACACGTNGAAATATTNCCATATTNATTTTGATGGTTACTGGAACATGACATCTACCGGTCCGGTTCCGAAAGGATGCCCTTTCTTATAGGAATTTTTATGCAAAATAATATATAAATGCAATTTTACGGTAAAAATACCGTTATTATTAAATCAGGTCTCCGAACTTATGAAATCGCTGAAACTTCAGGCATGAGCTTGAGGTAATGCTCAATAAATAATAATAATAGCCTCAGAGAGGCGCTTATGGTAAACTAACAATCACAACAATGACATCATTTTTAATAGCTCTTGCAGTTCTGATTCTTGGATATTTCCTGTATGGAGGATTAGTTGAACGAGTGTTTCGCACTGATTCTTCCCGTCCGACACCCGCTAAGACAATGGCAGACGGTATCGATTATGTCGAGATGCCAACATGGAAGGTCTATCTGATACAGTTTCTTAACATAGCGGGTGTAGGCCCTATCTTCGGTGCTATCATGGGCATAATGTATGGCCCGTCCGCCTTCCTGTGGATTGTATTTGGAACCATCTTCGCCGGAGCTGTCCATGATTTCATGTCGGGAATGATATCCCTGCGTCTTGGCGGTAAGTCTCTCCCGGAGATCGTAGGAAGTGAACTTGGAAAGAAAGTGAAAATAGTGATGAGCGTTTTCACCTGCATTCTGCTGGTAATGGTCATAGCAGTCTTTGTGCGCACTCCTGCCAACCTCCTCGCAACTCTTACTCCTGAACATCTTAATGCCACTTTCTGGGCAACCTGTATTTTCCTCTACTATATCCTTGCCACTCTCCTACCTGTCGACAAGCTGATAGGCAACCTTTACCCTATTTTTGGTTTTGCTCTTCTTTTCATGGCAGTAGGCATCATGGGATATATGATAGTCAATGCTGTTCCAATTCCTGACGGATTCTCTGAAGGGCTTTTCAACCGGCATCCTGCCGGAGAGGCTGCTCCTATTTTACCTATGATGTGCATCTCAATCGCCTGCGGGGCAATATCCGGCTTCCATGCCACCCAAAGTCCTATGATGGCACGATGCCTGAATAATGAGAAACATGGACGTAAGGTGTTCTACGGTGCAATGGTTTCAGAGGGTATAGTTGCCCTTATCTGGGCTGCTGCTGCAATTGCATTCACTGGAGGTTACGACAAACTTGCAGGATATATGGCAGAAAATGGCTCTGATGCAGGCATTCTGGTGCATGAGGTTTGCGTGACTTGGCTTGGTACTTTCGGTGGCATTCTTGCAATACTTGGCGTAATCGCAGCCCCGATCACCACCGGCGACACCGCAATGCGTAGTCTCCGACTGATAATTGCAGATTCAATCGGACTTGAGCAAAAAAAATTTATCAAACGTCTGCTCGTTACTCTTCCGATCGTTGGTGTCTGCTATCTGCTGCTAAACATCAATTTCGATATACTTTGGAGATATTTCGCATGGTGCAACCAGACACTGTCAATTTTCACTCTCTGGGCTTGTAGCGTTTATCTGGCTCGCTTCAAAAAGGCATATCTCATAACGATGATTCCCGCAATGTTCATGACAGCACTGTGTGTGTCGTTCATCTGCTATGCCCCGCTCGGAGCCTATGTTGAAGGTGTAGGCCTTCCACTCTATGCAAGTGAAGCCATCGGTATCCTTTCCATGGCAATCTGCACATTCATCTTCCTGAAATGGCAAAGAAACTTGTCAGTTTCCTCTGAACTTAGTGCATGACAAAACCCGGCATTTTCAATGAACATGCTACGCATATTAGCGACTTTAATGCTAATATTATTGATCCATGCAAATGGAGCTGCCCAAACCACATTCAGTTATGAAGGATTGGAATACTCCATTCTGGATAGAAATGCACGAACTTGTGAAGTGGCATGGCAACGTACGGGCTACACCCTGGAAGAAGTGAAAATACCTTCTGAAGTTGCATACTTGGGTGTATCTTATAAAGTTGTGGCTCTTGGTAGCTCTGCCTTTGATAATTGTTACAATCTCAACTCAGTAAGTATTCCTGAGTCGGTGACATCTATCGGAGATTTCGCATTTTCCAAATGCAAAAGTCTGAAATCCATATTTATACCTGAAAGTGTTACTTCAATTGGTAAAGAAGCGTTCTCTTACTCAGCTGTCGAGACATTATCTTTTCCAACGAATCTTCAGTCAATTGGTGATAAAGTATTCTACTGCTGCATGAATCTTGAAAAAATTAAGATTCCTGCATCTGTTACGGAATTCGGCAATTTTGTATTTGAAGAGTGTATGAAATTGCATTATATAGATGTCAGCGACAGCAATCCTATACTTGCATCAGAAAATGGGATTCTCTACAATAAATCTATGTCAAAGCTCATCGCATATCCAATTGGCAGGAAGGATGACAGCTTTGAAATTCCTGAGAGTATAAAAGAAATTGATGCTTCAGCATTTTCAAGATGCCAAAATCTGAGTTCTATTTCATTTCCACAAGACTTAAACATAATTGGGGAACGGGCATTTTTTGAATGTACCGGACTCGAATACCTTTCCTTACCCAACAGCCTTAGCACCATAGGCCCGGAAGCTTTTTGGGGTTGCCATATAGGATATCTGAGGATACCTTCTTCTGTAAGAATTATAGGAAAGAGGGCATTTTGCGGGTGTCCACTTCTTGAGCAAGTTTTCATCCCCGATATTGAAATAACTTTAGGTGAGGAAATGCTTGCATACTGTAATTCCCTTAGAAGTGTGAGGCTTTCTGATTATATCACATCTATTCCCACCGGGTGCTTTGCCTATTGTTATAATTTGATGTACTTGGAAGGAGGTGCAGCTATTACTTCGCTCGGAGATAGAGCCTTCGAGGAATGCCATGAACTTACTTCTTTTAAGGTTTCGGATAATCTGCAAGTCATTGGTAACTATGCATTCTCGAAGTGTGGTAAGCTCAAGAGCTTTCACATGGCTGACTCCATTTCATATCTGGGAAAAGGTGCATTTTTCTATTGCTATTCATTGAAGGATGTAAATATTCCTTCCAACTTGGAGGAAATTCCGGAATATTGCTTTTTTTATACCGCTATTGAAGATGTAAAATTGCCTGAGACACTCACAGTAATAAATTCTTTTGCTTTCAGTAACTGCTACGAGATTAAGAAGCTTTTCATACCAATGACAGTTGGAGAAATAGGAGAAGAAGCATTTTCAAATTGCATCGGGCTTGAGGAAATTGAGTTCACACCGATATCCATAAATATATTTAATGGTGCATTCAAATATTGCCACGCTCTTAAGGAACTCCGATTTCTTGATAAATGGCTCTTTATTGGAGATTCGGCATTCATAGGATGCGATAATATTGAAAGGATATATTCAATTGTTCCTGATCCGGGAAAGATCAAACTTGAAACTTTTAGCTATGACGCGTATGAAAACTGCATGCTATACGTGCAGGAAGAATCATTGGATACATATTTAGAAAAAGAATATTGGAATAGATTCAAGAACATACTGGTTTATGATTTCAATGCTGTTGATCAGGTTGAAATTGATTCTCCCGACGTGGAGATATTCAACCTTAATGGAGTAAGAATGAATAACGATCTTCAAAATCTCAGACATGGTTGCTATATCTTAAAAAAGGGAAGAAAAACCATCAAAGTGTCTATATAACCTACCAGCTGCCTTTTTTCTATTCTGAAGTAGCAAATACCTCAATATTTTTTTGTACATTTGCATCTTACGAAGCTAATAGAAAAAACAATGAAAAAATACCTTTATATTTTTATAATTTCTTTATCGTTGCTTGGCGCAACTTCATGCACTGAAAAAAACGATTTTATTCCTGAGCCGACACCCACAAGTGTGATTGTCTCCGGCGTGGTGACTACCACTGCGGGGAAACCATTGGCCAATATTCCGATTTACATAGACTATAATATCAGTTATTGGCTCGGACCTCAGCATACACTCCACAAAGCAACGACCACAACCGACAACAACGGAAGATACCGATTATTTTTTGAACCTGAAAGAATGAACGGTCCTGAATCAGATGCAAGTGAAGCATACTATCTTTATGCCGATCTTGGCAAGCTATCGTCGGATGAATTTATAATGCCGTCTGAACTCAACTACAACGAGACCAATGTCTATAAATATGGAATATACAAAGAACTTGGTCAGGGAGAAAACTATGAGATAAACCTTCATTTTCCCAAAAAGAAAGAAATAACGATAGAATGCAGGAACTTTCTCGCGGATAAAAGCCTGAATGTCATAAATAGAATCAGATTTGGAGTTAACGCTGAAAGTTTGAGCAGCATATTTGATCTTGATGCATCCGGTAATGGACGAGCCATTATCTCCTGTGCTGTTGACGAAATAAACAATCTAACAATACAGACAACCGATAATATTCCTGAAGAATTTGAGTCTAAAGAGATAAGGATTGATAATAATTCTGATGCCTCTATCATTTTTGATAATAAAGATATAATTGAAAATTGCCGCTTCAAGCTATCATTATATGATTATTTTTCATTTGACGGAGAATCGTATGAGAAGAAAGAAGCATTGTCTATTCCAGCACCTTTTGATTATCTTGGTTTCAGGATTGTCAAGCCTGATGGTAATTATGAGGCCTTTGACTCAGGTCGTTATCAATATTATGACTCCATAGTTTGGTCCTCATCAGATTTTCCGGAAACATTCAGAGTGTATGAAAGAAAGCGTGATGGCTCTGCAATGAGTGAGCATCTTATAAGCCAATGGGGAAGTTATTTCTTTGACAAAGGCATATATAAGGCACATCTTAAGGGCTATAAAAAGGGCAGAATCATACACTCGGATTCCATCTCCTTTGAACTGAAAAACCGCGATTTCTTATGTTTTGACTGGGCAGAATGTAAAACAGCACCTAAACAAGAGAGTTTGCAAGGCATATATTGTCAGCTCAACTCTTATTATGAATACAAGATGAGTACCCCGGTCGAAATTGATGGAACTAAAATAGTAAGAATCTACGTAAAGTTCAGAGACCATTGGAGTGAAGATATTTTGCTAAACTGGCAGGAGACTCGGCTTAACCATTTTCTATGGACACATCTTGGTCAACGCATTGACTATGACCGTTCTGAAATCAGAAATATTTTCAGGCATCTTCCTATTAATGATCTTCCGGGAGCGATGTATGAGAATGATAAAACCCGTGCAATCATAATGCACAGCATTCCTGATGAAACCAACGAGTATGAAGAAGAATGCTTTTACATTCATGTAGAATCTAAGACCCCGTCTATCTAAAGCTCTCGTTAAGGCTTATTTGTTCAATAACCAAAATTTGAGATCAATGATAATTTGGAATCCATGGCATGGTTGCCACAGGATAAGCGAGGGATGTGATCACTGCTATATGTATTTCCTCGATAGCAAGCGTGGTATAGACACGTCTCACGTAACTCGCACTGCCAATTTCAATCTTCCGATACAACAAGACCGCAAAGGCAATTACAAGCTCAAATCAGGTATGCAGATTTATGTATGCCTTTCCACTGATTTCTTTGTGGAAGAAGCTGATCAATGGCGTCGGGATATATGGAAAATGATTCGGCAAAGGCCGGATATAGCATTCCGCATACTCACAAAACGCGCATCTCGAATAAAGGAATGTCTGCCATCAGATTGGGGAGATGGTTATCCCAATGTGATGCTGTCTGTGACTTGTGAGAATCAGAAACGGGCCGATGNGCGGCTACCGCTGCTGCTCTNTATCCCNGNAAAANATAAGGGGTNCATGGCNGCTCCTTTAATCTCGGGAATTGATGCCGGTAAATATCTTGCCACAGGAGAAATAGAAGAAGTTCTGTGTGGTGGTGAGAACTATGATGGAGCGCGAGTATGTAGATTTGAATGGGTGGAAAGCCTTTCAAAGCAGTGTAGGGAANATNATGTGACATTCAATTTCNTTGNGACAGGAACAATATTCGAGAAAGATGGTAAGACATATAGGATTCCATCTAAAAGGACTCAGAGTGTTCAGGCATACAAGTCCGGACTAAGCTACCATTCCGGTAAACCGAAATTCAACTTGAAACCACTTTCGAAATCACTTTTTCAGAATGAAATCTATTCACCATTTTTCAGACAACATTGCTCCACTTGTGGCTCACGTATGACATGCAACGGATGTTCCAACTGTGGAAATTGCAAAACAATAGAATGATTAAAGCAGCATTCGCCTGAATTAAGACAAATGCTGCTTTGCTAATGACTTTATTTTTATTCTTGAGCATATTGGAGAATAGTGGGAGATTCCACATCAACTCCAAATTCTCTCGCCTTTGCAAGGATAGCCCTTGCAAGCTTGGGCTTTAAATCTTCCGGGCAATACCTGAAATATGATTCAGCAGCCCTCACATGTGCAGCATCCGGCATTGGATACTCTCTACGTTCAGGAAGCCCATACACACTGTCGGGCAGTTCCTTCCTTTCTTCTTCTGTCAATCTGTCGTTCATAGTACTTTCATAATTTTTGAATAGAGAATATTGACTTGCATTTAAGCCAATTTAAAAAGTTCTGAATTCTCTGATTCGGTTTCAGAATAAAAACAACTAAAGAGAAAGGATGGTTCTCCGACCTCTAAAGGTTGAGAACTGAAGACTTATGACTTCACCTCATGATTTCTTTGCCGGATCGCACGTCAGGCTGATACCAAGTTTCTTGAATATCTTATGGTCAACTTCACCCAACATAACTGTGGAATGAGCCTGACATCCATCAAGTTCGGGAAGTGTCTCAAGAGCCTTTTTACACTTCTCATCATGTGTGCTAAGCACTGAAAGGGCAACAAGCACCTCATCACTATGCAGACGTGGGTTATGACCCTTAAGATATGTGGTCTTGGTATGTTGAATCGGTTCTATCATCTCCTGAGGAATCAACTTGACATTATGATCTATACCTGCAAGATGCTTCACAACATTGAGAATAAGGGCTGAACTCGGACCCAACAGCTGACTTTGCTCTGAAGTAATTATAGTTCCATCAGACAGCTCTATGGCACTGCAAGGTAATCCGCTCGCCTCGGAACGCTCACGAGCAGCCTTTATACACTTCCGGTAGCTGGTGTCGATCTTAGCCTGCTTCAACAGAAGTGCAATCTTATTCACTTCCGACTCGTTGTCATCACCCTTGGCCATATTATTGAGTGCAGTGAAATATCGCCGTATGATCTCATTGTAGGATGCCCGGCAACACACATCATCGTCGCTTATGCAGAAACCCACCATATTAACCCCCATGTCTGTGGGTGATTTATATGGGTTTTCTCCATATATACCTTCGAAGAGAGTATTAAGCACAGGGAATATCTCAATGTCACGGTTGTAATTGATCGCTGTCTTTCCATACGCCTCAAGATGGAACGGGTCAATCATATTGACATCGTTAAGATCTGCTGTAGCGGCCTCATAAGCGATATTCACAGGATGTTTCAAGGGAAGACTCCATACAGGGAACGTTTCAAACTTAGCATATCCGGCAGTGACTCCATGCTTATGCTCGTTATATAGCTGGCTAAGACAAACTGCCATCTTACCACTTCCGGGACCCGGTGCCGTGACAATCACGAGAGGCCGAGTAGTCTCTATGTAATCGTTATGACCGAAGCCTTCATCAGAAGCAATGAGTTCAACATTGGTCGGATATCCTTCAATCAAATAGTGATAGTAAACAGTGATTCCCATTCGCTCCAATTTCGCACGGAACTTGTCGGCGCTGATCTGTCCGTTATAATGAGTTACGCAAACAGATCCCACATAGAATCCAAGGTTCTGGAATTCCTTGCGAAGACGGATCACGTCCATATCATAGGTGATGCCAAGATCTCCACGAACCTTATTTCTTTCAATGTCTAATGCACTGATTACAATGACGATTTCTGCCTGATCCTTCAGCTTTTGAAACATACGCAATTTGCTGTCGGGCTGAAAACCGGGAAGCACGTGACTGGCATGATAGTCGTCAAAAAGTTTACCACCGAGCTCAAGATAGAGCTTATTTCCGAAATGTGCGATTCTCTCCAGTATATGCTCGGATTGAATCTTTAGATACTTGTCGTTGTCGAATCCTTTTACCATAACGGGATACAAAATTAATATTTTTTTGCAACTTCCGCAAATGAAAAATTAAAAAAGCGAAGCCAAGCTCCGCTTTTTTATGTTTGAGTTGTCAGATACGACGTCCATAGTAATAGAGATTCCAGGCATCTCGTGCATAGCCATTGGGAAGAATCTCAAAGGTGGCCGGATCAGCTCCGGGCAGTACCCTACCGAGATAATATACATTCCAACCATCGCGTGCATATCCATAATCAAGAATCTGGAATGTCGGTATATTGACGCCAGACATTACAAGCCCATTGAAAATCACATTAGCAGCGCTTATCACATAAGCAAGATTCGGGTTCGGAATTGGAGGCACAAAGGGCCTTTGGTTGCGAGGTGGAACCGGACGCATGTGCGGAGGAGGAGGTGTGGGGCGAACCGGACGATAGCCGGCTCCGTTTCCCGGACGATAATCATGATGCGGTCCTCCCCCATTCCCGGGGCGATAACCGGGATTTTGGTTGCCCGGATGATAAACATTATTATGATTGCCACCATTACCGGGCTTGTAACCGTTATTGTGATTTCCGGAGTTTCCCGGCTTGTGTCCGTTATTATGAGTGCCGCCGTTTCCCGGCTTGCCGCCACGGTTTTGCTCGGTCTTGTGACCGGCGTTACCATTTCCTCTGTGATTGCTTTGTGCAAAGATGCTACCAAATCCTAAAGAGAGGGAGAGAGCCACGATAAGTAAAGTTTTCTTCATAACTCAGTCGGTGTTGTGGCGACATTTGAAAAGTATCTTATGTCTGCCTGGTTATCACTGTTTACTGTTTAGAACAATATTATGGCAATTGGTTTAAAAATAGCCCTATTCTTTAACAATCATTCACAAATAAAGAAATATGTTAGAAATCCGGCCCCGCATAAGCAGGAGCCGGATTTCCACAAGATAAGTTAGTGGGTTATTCTTACGTTCAGCTTGGATTGTTTATACATCATCAATCTTCAGTCTGAGACTCAGCATAAGCTTTCAGGAGTTTCTCCTGAACATCTCCCGGAACAAGTTCGTAGCCGGCAAATTNCATGGAGAATGAACNACGACCGCCGGTTATAGAACTGAGNGNGGTGCTATAGCTTGCCATTTCCTTAAGTGGCACCTTAGCCTGAAGTTTCTGAATACCATGCTCGGCATCCATTNCCNTTATAATGGCACGACGTCCCTGAAGCTCGCTCATCACATCACCGAGATAGTCGTCGGGAACAAGCACCGTAACATCATAGATTGGTTCAAGAATCTTCGGATTAGCTTCACGGAAAGCCTGTGAGAATGCATTGCGACCTGCAAGACGGAATGAAATTTCATTCGAATCAACGGGGTGCATCTTACCATCGTAGATCATCACACGCACATCGCGAGCATAGCTACCCGTAAGAGGACCTTGTTCCATACGGTCCATGAGTCCCTTCACAATTGCTGGAATGAAGCGGGCATCGATAGCACCACCTACAATACAGTTGTAAACAAGAAGTTTACCACCCCATTCCAATGGAATCTCCTGCTTGTCACGAACATTAAGCTTGAACTCCTGACTGCCGAACTTATAAGTATCTGGCTCAGGCATTCCTTCTGTATAAGGTTCCACAATAAGATGAACTTCGCCGAATTGTCCACTACCACCCGACTGCTTTTTGTGGCGATAGTCAGCACGGGCTGCCTTTGTGATGGTCTCGCG
>WFLX010008720.1_pt1 | contig 11267 bp, 5 predicted proteins | sample 4967041 | NCBI WGS metagenome assembly WFLX01 (sample SAMN12857096, study PRJNA449069) | gut metagenome | isolation source: stool from male and female vole | host: Microtus ochrogaster | place: USA:Florida | collected 2017 | reverse complement strand
CCGTCGCTACTATACCCCGACAGTGAAGAATGTCTATTTTGAGAACGTAACGTGTAAGAAGAGCAAATATGGCGTGATGATAGTAGGCCTCAAAGCCCGCTGTAATGTCTACGATATAGAATTGAAAGACTGCAGTTTCACAGGAGTGGCCGATGGAAACAACATCACAGGCCAGGTCAAAGACGTGATCTTCGACAACGTGACAATCAACGGTGTTGAATGCCTCCATGACAAACCGATGGCCTATAAGATGGCAAAATCGGAAATGACACGTATCCCTGAAAGCCGCATGATCGACGTCAATGGAGTGAAGTGGAGCTATGCCGCCGGTGTAGAACTCGACGGAATCCTCGCCGCTGCCAAAGCCTACGACAACAAGGAGATGCTCGACTACGTGCTGAGCTATTGCGACTTCTTCGTAAATCCCGACGGTTCGATCAAGGCATTCAAGAAAGAATCATACAATATCGACAATGTGAAAAACGGCACAGTGCTGATGCAGGCTCTCGACATCANNNNCGAGCCGCGCTANCGTATGGCACTCGACACTATCTATTNCCAACTTNTGGNGCAGCCNCGCACNAAGACCAAGAACTTCTGGCACNAGAAGATCTACCCCTGGCAGGCATGGCTCGACGGACTTTATATGGGTCAGCCATTCTACGCTGAGTACGTGAACCGTTATCTTGATTCCGACCCCAAACTTTGGGATGACATTGCAAATCAGTTCCTCACCGTAGGAAAAAAGACCTACGATCCCGCTACCGGACTCTACCGCCACGCGTGGGATGAGAAGAAGAAGCAGTTCTGGGCCGACAAGAAGACCGGTCAGAGCAAACATGCCTGGGGTCGCGCCATGGGCTGGTATGTATGGGCTATCACCGATGTGCTTGAAAAAATGCCTGCCGATCATCCCAAGCGTCAGGAAATGATCGCTCTTCTGAAAAGCGTGGCCGATGGAATCGTGAAATATCAGGATCCTAAGACCGGCGTGTGGTATCAGGTTATGGACTCACCCGAAAGAGAAGGCAATTATCTTGAGGCTACGGCAAGCGCGATGTTCACATACAATCTGATGCGCGCCGTAAGGCTCGGTCTTCTCGACGAGTCCTATCTCGCACCTGCAAAAAAAGGATATGAAGGCATACTCGAGACCTTCATCAAAGANANTCCCGACGGCACNATATCGCTGACNGANTGCTGCGCAGTNGCCGGACTTGGTGNCGGTAATGATCAGNNACGCGACGGCACATTCGAGTATTATNTGAGTGAGCCTATCCGCGACAACGATTCAAAAGGCATCGGCCCCTTCATTCTCGCAAGTCTCGAATATGATAATCTGAATAAGTAAGAATATTCTGATATAAAAGAATATGCAGAAATCCCGATATCGAAACTTCTTCCTGAATAATGCTTCCACCGTCGCGGCGATACTTCTCGTCGCGGCGGCGGCCGCATCCGGAAGCGGTGTGCAAGCAGAGGAGATAGACAGGTTTTCTCTCGTAAATCGCAACAATCCGCACATCACTCAGATCGACACGATGGCCTCGCTTACGGTGGGCAACGGCCGGTTTGCTTTTACAGCTGATGTCACCGGCCTTCAGACCTTTCCTGAGATGTACTCTCTCGGAGTGCCTCTCGGCACAATGAGCGACTGGGGCTGGCATAGTTTTCCCAACACCGAAGACTTCAGATTTGAGGAGACCCTGATGGAGTTTGACTTCGGCAGGGGGAGAAAAGAACTCTACAGCACACAGATCAAGAACGATGACCGCAAGAAAGCAGCCTGCGATTATTTCCGTGCAAATCCTCACCGGCTGCATCTCGGGGCCCTCGGTTTTGATAATATGGATGCCGATGCCCTAACAGACATTGACCAGACCCTTGATATGTGGAACGNAGTAATCAACTCGCGGTTTTCCGTATCAGGAAACCGGATAGAGGTTTGCACTTCTGTCGATCCGGAACTTGATCTCGTGGCCGCGCTCATCTCCGACCCCGCCCGCCATGCTCTCAGGCTCAGACTACCCTATCCCACCGGAAAGCACAGCGACGATGCCTGCAACTGGAACCGGGATGAACTGCATAAGACCGAAATAATTCTTTCAGCCCCCGGCAAAGCCGTGGTGAAACATACGCTCGACTCTACCATCTATTATGTGACACTCAACTGNGAGNNCAACANCCTCGCTGTNCNGGACGGCCCCAANACCGTCAGAATCATTCCCGACAGCGATAACTGGAGCGTGACGGCACAGTTCACAGAGAGTATTACTGACGGCAGCAACCCTCCGGCCTCAAAAGCGATAACTGCTGCGGCTGATTACTGGCAGAATTTCTGGAAAAAAGGCGGAGTGGTCGATTTCAGTCTCTGCACCGATCCACGCGCCAAGGAACTTGAGCGGCGCGTCGTATTGTCGCAATATCTTCTCGCCACCAACTGTGCCGGAACTACACCGCCACAGGAGACCGGTCTCACTTACAACTCATGGTTTGGAAAGTTCCATCTTGAAATGATATGGTGGCATCAGGCACAATTCGCCCTTTTCGGCCATGAAGATCTGGGTGCGCGGTCGCTTCCCTGGTATTTTAAGGCACGCGACAATGCCGAGGCCATAGCTAAGCGTCAGGGATTCGACGGAGTGAGATGGATGAAGATGACAGATCCGAGTTCAATCGAGGCACCCTCCAGTGTAGGTTCATTCCTCATCTGGCAGCAACCTCACATAATATATCTTGCAGAACTCCTCTACCGGGCAAATCACGATGAAAACGTTCTGAAACAGTATTATCCTCTCGTTGAAGAGACTGCCCGGTTCATGGCATCGTTCGCAGATTGGGATGCCGAAAACCAACGCTATGTATTAAAGGGTATCATACCGGCCCAAGAGACACTCCGCGCATCAGAGACTGTGAATCCTCCTTTTGAACTATCCTACTGGCATTTCGGACTCAATACAGCCCAGAAATGGAGGGAAAGAATGGGAATGGAANGCAATGCGGAGTGGGACAAAATCACCGGCTCTCTCTCAAGACTCGCAGCAAAAGACTCCCTATATCTTGCTGCCGAGACAGCCCCGCAGACATACGAGGATATCCGATTCACCTCCGACCACATGGCGGTGCTCGGCTCTCTCGGAATCCTTCCCGCCTCCCCTCTCGCTGACGCCGGAATCCTCAACAACACCTTCGACTGGATCTACGACAACTGGAACTGNGNCAAGACGTGGGGNTGGGATTATCCCACTACGNCAATGTGCGNAGTGCGTATCGGAGANCNTGACAAGGCCGTGAATGCGCNCATGATGGACAAGCGNACCAATACCTATCTTCCTAACGGACATAATTATCAGGACAATCGACTAAGGTGTTACCTGCCCGGCAACGGAGGTCTGCTTACTGCCATTGCGCTGATGACAGCAGGATGGGACGGATGCGACACGCCAAATCCCGGATTTCCGAAAGACGGGACGTGGAACGTGAGATGGGAAGGTATAAAGCCCCTGCCCTGATGATTTCATACACTTTCCAAAAGATACCATGAATAAGGCTCTGAAATGGATAATCGCGGTTCTTGCCTCCGCCGGACTCGGATTCGAGACCGGCGGGGCGGAACTCCATTATCGTCCTGATTCAGATGGCCATTCAGTGAGTTGCACCAACGGAAAGGTTAAATTCAACCGTGCTCTCTACGGTGCCCACTCCGGATTCAGAGTAGATTGCTCTGATTTTCCTGAATTCGGAATCTATCTCCCCAACATGGGAGGCAATATGAAATTCTTTCTGCCAGAGGGCGACTGCCATGCCGCCTACACGCCGGGAAAGATGAATTATGTTCAGGGAGGGATTGAAATGGAAGTGCAGACCGGACGCTCACGCGACATGATCATCTGGCGTCTCACCAACATCTCTGACCGGAAGCAAACCATTACTTTCCGCTATGGAGGAGCAAGCGGCAAGCGCTTCTCACGAGAAGGAGATCTCGGGGTAGACCGGCCGGACTGCTTCGACTTCAAGGAGGAGAACTGCAAGGACAACGTATTTCAAATATCCGAGTCAGAGAAAGGACGCGTCGATGTGGATTTCGGTACAAAAACTCGATATGGTGTAACCTTACTTGCCGGCGACGCGGATCTCGACATAACAACATTCCCCTCGCTCGAAGGAATGATCACTCTCAATCCGGGCCAAACCAAATATATAGCGTTTTTCCCTACACGCGACTTGACTGAAAACACATCGCTTGAGGCCCTGATGGAAAAATCCGAACTTGAAAGATCAGCCATAGCCTCGAGCGTGAGATTCGCCGGTGAAGACGACTGGCTCGGTCCGGTGGGAGGAGCCCTGGCAATCGCCGGCGATGCAATCTGGAGCGGCGAAGCATGGCTTCACGGCAGCATAGGCTGGCGCACACCTCNTCTCGGATGGCGGGGAGCCTACACAGGTGACGCTATCGGTCGCCATGACCGCACACTCNCCCATCTTCTCNACTATGCAGCGAANCAGATCGACACGATTCCTGCCATTTANCCTCATCCGCAGATNGACTCCACCCTTAATCTCGCAAGGGCGAGAAAAGCGNGGGGAACANCTATGTATAGCAACGGCTACATCTGCCGCCGGCCCGGACATAAAAACGAAATGTCGCACTACGACATGAATCTGGTCTATATCGACGCTATGCTACGGCATTTCCGCCACACCGGCGACACCGCTTCAATGCGAAAACTTTTTCCCGTACTGAAAAGGCATCTGGACTGGGAAAAGATGAATTTCGATCCGGACGGCGACGGACTCTATGATGCGTATTGCTGCATTTGGGCAAGCGACGCATTATATTACAATGGTGGACAAGTGACCCACTCATCGGCCNATAATGCCTTTGCCAACCGTCTGGCGGCTCAAGTGGCACGGAGAATCGGCGAAGATCCCGCTCCATACGAAGCGGAGGCAAGGAAGATAACCAGGGCTATTGATTCGGTGCTCTGGATAAAAGAAAAGGGACATTGGGCAGAATTTAAAGACGCAATGGGACTCAAACGGCTGCATGAGAAGCCCGGCGTATGGACAATCTACCATGCGATAGACTCTGAAATAACCGATCCCCTCAAGGCATACGCAGCAACTGTCTATATCGACCGGGAAATTCCTCACATTCCGGTTGCCATAACAGACGGCGATACACTCTTCACCATCTCCACCACAAATTGGAAACCTTACTCGTGGAGCATCAACAATGTGGCAATTGCAGAAGTGATGCACACAGCCCTCGCCTATTGGCTGGCCGGCCGCCCGGAAGAGGCCTACAGTCTCATGAAAGGCGTGGCTTACGATAATATGCTCGACGGAGCCTCGCCACTGAACTTCGGACAAATAAGCAAGTTTGATGCCGCAAGGGGAGAATGCTACCGCGACTTCGCTGACCCGATAGGTGTCTGGAGCCGAAGTCTGACAGAAGGGCTCTACGGCATTCGACCCGATCTTCTGTCAGAAAATCCTCACATTGATCTAATACCGGGCTATCCTGCCTCATGGAAGAATGCCTCAGTCTCTCTTCCAGATTTCGCCTACACCTTCCACAGGGATGGCAATATCGCTTCATATNATATAGAAANCCGATANGNAGAAACTCCCGAGGTAAGACTCAATANTGACGGNCGCGNTGTGAGCCGAATCACTGTGAATGACAAAGCCACAGACTTCACATACGATGAATGGGCTGTAGGTTATCCGCGCGTCATCATCCCCATACCTTTTGCAGATGGGCAGCAAACCGCCGATGTGAAAGTGGAATACGGCGAAGAAGCTCAGTCCTATCCCACCGGGGAAATTCGACGGGAGGGATATGTCACTTTCACGCAGATGACAGACGGAAAGATGAAATGGTATGAGGCATCCGTGGCGCCACTGCCTGAAACGGAATTCGCCTTCGGCAATTTCAGCCCCGAGAAGGGAACTGAATTTGAAACCATAGATCTCACTGATTTCTATAATGCCAAAATAGCAGACATTTTCAAAAACGAATACCTGAGCCCGCGTCCCGAAGTCACGACACTTCAGATTCCCAAACAGGGCATAGGAGAATGGTGCCATCCCAAGCTGACGGCCGATATAGATGACTCGGGTTTGCGCAAGATTGTTGCCGAGGGCAACGGTGTCTTCACTACTGATGCAGGTGTACCCTTTAGAATGAATGCTGAAGGAAACAACATAGTCTACACTTCCCTTTGGGACAACTATCCCGACAGCGTCTCAATTCCGTTGCATACGAGAGGGAGCAATCTCTATCTGGCAATGGCCGGAAGCACCAACCACATGCAATGGGGACTTCCCAACGGAGTGGTAAAAATCGAATATGCCGACGGAAGCAGTATTGATTTCCCTCTTGAGAACCCTACATCATGGGCTCCTATCGAACAGGATTTTTATACAGATGAGTATGCTTTTGCCATGCCGGGCGGCGCTCCCCTCCCCTTGCGTCTATGTCTTGACGACGGATTGCAGAGCCACACTCCCGGCGATCTGAAAGGCATATCGGGCGTGGAGCCAAGAAGGATTCCCGGAGGTGCCGGAATATTGTTAGACCTCCCAATCGACAATTCTAAAGATATCACACGAATCACACTCAGAACCCTGTCGAATGATGTAGTGACAGGAATAATAGCAATGACAATAGGAAAATAAGATAAGCCATGAACAGGACATTCAGAAACATAGCTGTAGCATTCTTTCTCGGAGGAGCGTTTTTGTGCGTCAATGCCGCCGGAGAAAGCACAGACTGGTATAAGGCCACTACTGAAAACAAGCCATTCGTAAGATGGTGGTGGCACGGAAGCGCAGTAGATCCGGAAGGACTGACCTATAACCTCGAGGAATTTGCCCGTCAGGGCCTCGGCGGGTTTGAAATCACTCCCATCTATGGCGTTCAGGGCAATGAAGCTAATGATATTCCCTATCTATCAGAGAAATGGATGGATATGTTGCGCCATGTTTCTGAAGAGAGTGCCCGTCTGGGCCTTCAGCCCGAGATGAACAACGGCACCGGCTGGCCCTTCGGAGGGCCGGAAGTGACTGAAAATGAAAGCGCCCGAAAGCTGATAATACGCAGCTGGGATGTAGCTCCCGGAAAGAATATCGAAGGGAAAATACAACCCGAAGATGATAGACAGAAGCCCTTTGCCACNGTTGAGAAGATTATGGCAGTTGACGGCGACCGGCGANTAGACATAACTGATAAACTCGGNAAAGACGGACAGCTAAAGTGGANAGCCCCTAAAANANGCTCATGGAAAGTCTATNCCCTCTTTGCCGGCAGAACATTCCAGAAGGTGANACGCGCCGCACCCGGCGGCGAGGGTTATGNGNTGAATCANTACGACAGCGTAGCGGTGAAAAAATATCNTGACCGCTNCGACCGTGCGTTTGCGGGTAAAGAAGACACCTTTCCGAAAGTGCTCTTCAATGATTCATACGAAGTGTACGGATCTGACTGGACTGAAGGGCTTGCTAATGAATTCGAGAAAGATCACGGTTATAAACTCGAATATTATCTGCCTGAACTGGCAGACACTCAGAATCATTCAGAACTGAGAAGCCGCGTAGTCAGAGACTACCGCTTCACTTTGGGAAGAGTACTGCGCGAGAATTTCACTGACATCTGGACGCGCTGGGCCCACTCACACGGGGCATTGATACGCAACCAGAGTCATGGTAGCCCTGCCAACATCATTGACCTCTACGCTGTGGTAGACATTCCGGAATGCGAGTCGTTCGGTAAGTCAGATCTGGCCATTCCCGGACTTCATCCCACCGGACCCACACGCCCGAGCGATGCCGACCCGGCAGTGTTGAAGTTCGCATCTTCAGCAGCACACATAGCCGGAAAGCCTCTCGTGTCGGCCGAAACACTCACTTGGCTCACCGAGCATTTCCACACTTCGCTGTCGGTGGCCAAACCGGAGATAGACCAGATGCTCGCATCGGGAGTGAATCACATATTCTTCCACGGTGCGCCCTACTCCCCTAAGGGTGTGGATTTCCCCGGATGGCTTTTCTATGCTTCCGTCAATATGTCGCCCACCAACACTATCTGGAACGATGCAGACGGTCTATTCAAATACATTGAAAGATGCCAGGCATTCCTCACTGCAGGGACACCCGACTCGGATGTGCTCCTCTATTTCCCCATCGACGATATCTGGCAGCGTCAGGATGGCATCTACATGATGTTTGACATCCACAGTATGGACAAGAAAATGCCCGATGTCAAGGCCACGGTCAGCGAACTTGTGAAGGCAGGTCTTGATCCGGATTATATATCAGACATGCTCGTCAGGAACCTCGGGGTTGAGCCTGACGGCACTATTATCTCGGAAGGAGGCAACCGCTATAAGGCACTCATCGTGCCACCGGTGAAGACAATGCCCGTCGAGACCCTGTCGGCTTTGAAAGCACTTAAAGAGAAAGGTGCCAATGTCATCTTCACAGGTGTGCTTCCCGCAGATGTGCCGGGACTTGGAAATCTTGATGACAGAAGAGATTCTCTGAAGGCTCTCACAGCCGATATGGCATCTCCGGCCAAAGATATACAGGCAGCCATACGCCTAAGCGGAGCTAAGCCCGAACCGATGCGAGAGAAAGGAATCTCACTTCTGCGACGTGTGAACGAAGCCGGAGGCTACAATTATTTCATTGCCCTGCTCAACGACAATGAGATTGACGGTTGGGAAACCTTATCCGTGCCCTCAGGAAGCGTGATGATCTTTGATCCCCTAACCGGAAAGAGGGGTAAAGCAAGAAGCAGAAAAGGCCCGAACGGAACAACCGAGGTGTTGTTGCAGATTAAGCCCGGACAATCGCTATTGCTCAAGACGTTACCGACTGACGTGGACTTTGAGGAGTGGGCCTATTATGAGCCGGCAGCGGCTCCATTCAGCATAGACAGAGGATGGAGCATACGCTTCACCGACAGCGAGCCTGCGATAGAAGGAGTGTTTGAGACAGATACGCTGACAGCATGGACAAATCTTGATGAGGATGCGGCCAAAGTAAATACCGGCACCGGACGCTACAGCGTGGAGTTTGAGCTTCCCACAGAAGTGAATGCCGACGAGTGGCTACTTGATCTCGGCGATCTGCGAGAGAGTGCGCGTGTCTTCGTGAACGGCAATGATGCCGGAATAGTATGGAGCGTGCCATTCACCATTGAGATAGGAAGACTCCTCAAGCACGGAAAAAACAGACTTGACATAAACGTGACCAATCTCCCGGCCAACCGCATAGCCGACTATGACCGTAGCGGCAAGAAATGGAAAATCTTCAAAGATGCCAACGTGGCGAGCGTGACAAACTCAAAAACAGTGGATTTCTCTGATTGGGAGACAATACCAGCGGGTCTCAACTCCACAGTCACACTCATTCCCCTGAAGAAGAAATAACATCATCAATCATAAAAAATCATCGATCCTATGAAAAAATCAATCCTGTGCCTGCTTACGGCGCTTATGGCACTTCCGGTCTTCGGAGCAGGCGACAAACTGCCCGACAGAAAGGAAACGCTGAAGACGCTCATCAAGGTCAATGACCTCTATATGAGGCGCCATCCCGATCCGTTGCTCGGAATTCCCTATTATTCGAGGAATAAGGTATATGAGGCCAATATCTGGACACGTGCCATCTATTTCGAGGGCCTGATGGCACTCCATTCCATCTATCCTGATAAGAAATACTGGCAATATGCCACCGACTGGGCCGAAGGTTTTAAATGGGGTATGCGGCGTGATGAAACCACAACACGCAATGCAGACAACTATGCTTGCGGACAGACATACATCGATCTCTATAATCTCACTCCAAAGCCTGAGATGCTGACACAGATAAAATCGCTGTGCAATATGCTGGTGAATACTCCTCAGGTTGACGATTGGACATGGATAGATGCCATACAGATGGGTATGCCGGTGCTCACAAAGATGAGCGCCGTGACCGGAGACCCGAAATATAGTGAGAAGGCTTGGGACATGTATGAATGGACACGCAACACTCTTGCCGGAGGCCTCTTCAACGAGAAAGAGGGCTTATGGTGGCGCGATGCGGATTTCGTGCCTCCTTATAAGGAGCCTAACGGGAAAAACTGCTACTGGAGCCGTGGTAACGGCTGGGTAGTTGCCGCTCTTGTTCGTGTGCTTGAAGACACTCCGAAAAATGACCCGCACCGTGCCGTATACGAGAATGATCTCCGCTCGATGTGCGCAGCCCTTGCGAAGTGTCAGAGACCTGACGGCTTCTGGAACGTCTCGCTCCACGATCCGGACAATTACGGCGGGAAGGAACTCACCGGCACAGCGCTGTTCGTCTACGGTATGGCCTGGGGTGTGCGTCAGGGTATCCTCGACAAGAAAACCTATATGCCGGTCATAACCAAGGCATGGAACGCCATGGTGAACGATGCAGTGCATGAAAACGGCTATCTGGGCTATGTGCAGGGTACCGGAAAAGAACCTAAAGACGGCCAGCCGGTAGCATACGACTCCAAGCCCGATTTCGACGATTTCGGCACCGGATGTTTTCTGCTTGCAGGCGTTGAGGTCTACAAACTCTGATTCTGAAGCAATAATATAAAAAATGGAGAGGCGTTAGGCACCGGCTTAACACCTCTCCATTTCATTATGTTCAAGATATCTTTTTTCGCCTCAGAATATGTTTCCCAACCAAATTCCAGGAGATAACAGAAAAAATAAATGTGGAAATCATTATTATCCCCAATAGTAACGGTGGACTCACTTTATCGGGCAATCCGAGAAATATCGATAACTGAATGAGCGGATAATGAAACAGATACATGTCGTAGGAGAGATCATCATGATTTTTCAGGAATGTACCCCATCTGCCTATCTGACTGAACCAAAGCACCAGTCCTGTGAGCCCGATCGGACGAAACAGAATTTCATAAAGTGGATTGAAATCCGCAGTCAGCACGATAGCCGCTGAAATGATAAGAATGATCNGATTATATTTNAGAAACTGTTCATAACACACATTGACAAGTGCTCCGCAGAAAAAGAAACTGAAGATTGAAGCGAACTGTTTGCCCAATATGCTATAAAGCTCCCTGCCGGAAGAGACATACATTCGCATCAACAGAAACCGCATGGAAAGACACGCCGCGATCAGAAACATAAGAATGCTGACGGCACGCGTTCGCTTTCCTCTGATAGCGGAGTAAATAAATGGAATTGAAAGATAGCATATCTACTCCCCTTTCATGG
>WFLX010387155.1_pt1 | contig 11269 bp, 1 predicted proteins | sample 4967041 | NCBI WGS metagenome assembly WFLX01 (sample SAMN12857096, study PRJNA449069) | gut metagenome | isolation source: stool from male and female vole | host: Microtus ochrogaster | place: USA:Florida | collected 2017 | reverse complement strand
GGAGAAGTGGACGAACACGTCGCCGCTGCCGTCGTCATTGGAGATAAAGCCAAAGCCCTTCTCGTTGTTGAACCATTTGACAGTACCGTGATTCATGATTTTCTACCTCCTAAATAAATGGTATCCCGCCGCAAAAAAAGAAGCCTCCCGTGTATGTCAAAATGAAATGGAAACTGACAGACACAAGCGGCAATCAATTTTTACATTTTAAGATACGCCGATAATATACTATACTGAGGGGAAAATGTCAAGGAAAATTTCGGGTAAAATAACGATTTTCAAAATCTTGGGGCATTCATATAATATAAAGGGAAGATATAGGAACAAAAGAGAGGTGAGCGGTATGAACGACTGTGACGGCCTTATGCAGGAGGTGGCGGACCAGGCCCGGAGGCTGGGCATTCCAATCTCAAAACAGATCGAGCCTCATGTGAAGATCAACCGTCGGGCGCTCAACCGGCTGGGCTGCTGCCGGAGGCAGGGGAACGGTTATGCCATTGAGCTGGCGGCCCGCGTCGCCGAAGGCGGGGAGGAGAGCTGCCGGGAGACCCTGGCCCACGAGCTGCTCCATACCTGCCCTGGGTGCCAGAACCACGGCGGGCTGTGGAAAGAGTATGCCCGGCGAATGAACGAGGCCTATGGCTACAACATTAGACGGGTGGCCGCGGAGGAGACGGTGGGGAGCATCCAGCCCCGCCCCTTTAAGTATATTGTCCGCTGTGAGAGGTGTGGAGCCGAGATAGGGAGATACCGGGCGTCGCCTCTGACCCGCCATCCGGAGCGATACCGCTGCCGGTGCGGCGGAAAACTGCGGCGGACCGGCACAGAGGAGGCTGACTAAAACCGTTGGGCCGCAACGGACTACAATCGTAGACTACACGTGTAGACGGCTGCGGAGAGCGCCGTTTGCAAAAGATATGGCCGGAGCCGGCAGGATATTGTCCGCCGTCTTCGGCTTTTCGCGTTTTTGGAGGAGGGACGGCGTCGAAACGGGGCAAGACACCGGGTGGCCGCAACGCACTCGCGAAAGGGCGATATATTCGCCGGTTTTCACAAAAAAGCACAACATTTTGTGGGCGCCATCACCAGGTTTACATATAACTGGGAAATTGAAGAAAGGACTTGACAGGAAACCGGGCGGAAAGCGCTGGGAAACGGCGAAAAAAGTTGAAATTTGTAAAAGAGTGCAAAATGTGTTGAAATACTACGACTTACAAGCACAAATGTGGAAAATAAATTGAGAAAAACGAAAAAATCGGCTCGCAAAAAAGTGTTTCTATTATAGGGAATTCATAAAAAAGGCTTGATTTTTATGTCAATGGNTGGCATAATAGNAACCAAGATTGGAATCATGTGTCATTGNGCCCNTTTTTNGATNGGGCNAAATGNNNNCAAAGAACTGAAGCGCAGGTGATCCGTATGTTGCAGCAGGCTNTCAAAAGAANACGGCTCATATCCGGTATCTTGACGGCATCCATGGTGCTGTCAATGTTTACCGGGTTTAGTGGTGCTGGCGCCACCCAAGTCGAAGCCCGGNCTGCGGNGAACTACGTGAAGCAGGTCCGGGATGAGCAAAGCCTCGATGCGATCCCCATTGCGCCGTCCAAGCTGGACGAGGCGGCCGGGATCCCGATGCCTTTGAGCCTGTCCAGTGGAGCGATGGGCTTCTATGAGGGCATGGAGGAGCAAGAGGTCACCGCCTACATGACAAACCTATGGTACTTAGGGTTGTTGACGGTGGAAGAGTATGCCGCTTTCTTCCCGGTGTCGCTTGACCTGGACAGGGTGGACTACATCAGCCATCAGTTCAAGAACTACATAGGGCAGGTCAAGGAGGCTGACCGTCTGGCTCTGCGCGCCAAGGCGGAGGCTAAGCTGAACCTGAAAGAGCAGTTCATTTGGAGCGCTGTGCTGGGTGAGGAGGACCACAGCGAGGACCTGTCTTTCGAGCCTGTTGAGTGGACTATCTATGAGGCGACGCAGACCAGCGCGCCCATGATCGCTTGCACGGTCAAGGTCAAGTGGACCGGCGAAAAGCCTGTCAACACTGAGACTGCTTCCGCGCAGGACTTGTTGAACAGTGCCAACGGCGAGAGCCAGACCGGCACCAAGAGCATTGCGGACGAGTCTCCTGAGGTCCAGGAATTCCTGCGGCAGATGTACGCCGAGGGCCTGACTCAGGACAGATCGCCCTATGACCTTTCTGCGTTTGAGAATGAAAATATCGCCACGCCCAACTTCAATTTGCTGGGCCGTGACGAGGATGAAGAGACGCCCGCCGCCTCCGCTGACAACACGGAGGGGACGGGCGAAAGCGCGTCTCAGGGCGCTTTTGAGGACGGCGATGAGGGCGAGCCCATCGCCCCACCCGAGGCCAAGAACCCCGTGGAGACACCCGTAGACACCGCCACCGGCGAGCCGGTGGTGACCATCCCTGTGGGCGGATCGAAAGAGCTTTCGGCCAACACCGGCCTGGACTGGGACATCTGGGGCAGCACGGTAGAGATCCCCGACAACCAGGTGCCCATGGCTTCCGAGCCTGATGAGGGCGGTGACGGGGATGACGGCATTGGCATTCCCCACGCTACGTTCAAAGTCGTTATGAGGGCCAACAGCTCCATTACCGCCAGCAGCATGGCCTATTACTTCCCCAGCACGGTGACTACGCCGGCGGTTGACGACAGCGTTAACACCGCCGCCGCCGACACAACGTCCGACGCCGAGCCGGAGACGCCGGAGCAGCCGACCGGCACCGAGACGGAAACGGCGGAGCAGCAGCCGGCCGTCGACGCGGTGACTACAAACACCGCCTTGGCGGCGGAGCCGACGATCTATGCCGCCGCCGCGACGGCGACTACGTCTGCCGCCAGAGCGGCCGCCGCCAGCTATACCGCCGCCGATTTGGAGACGAGCTTCAACGGCGACACGTGGACCTCTACCGGCGCGGTCAACACCGCCTCGACTGCTAAGGCGTATGTGCGGATGAATGTGAACGATACCGTTGACGCCACCACAATGATGCGAAATCTGCTGGGACGGCCGCTAAGCTTTTCCAATAGCGGCTCGAGCCAGAATGTGGCCATCCTGGATGGGCGGGTCGCCACCCTGGACGTCACCGGCGGCAACTTGCGTATCAAGGGCAAGCGGGAGGGCCGTACCAAGGTCTATGCCAAAATACCGAACAGTACCACCTTTGTTGTGATAGAGCTGGAGGTCCGGGGCGTCTATAAGGACAGCACGGACGAGAAGCTGGCGGTGCCTATGGTGGCCGCGGGCAAGTCCCACTCCCTGGCGCTGATGGCCGACGGTACGGTCTACGGCTGGGGCTGGAACACCAGCGACCAGCTGACCGGCATGGTGGACCCCGCTGCCTTGAGCGGCGAGACCACCTTGAAGATGATCCTTACTCCGATGCNNNTNANNCNNGANNACCCGGACGGCTCTCAGGAGCCCTTGAACAAGATCGTGCAGGTGGCGGCCGGCAGCGAGCATTCCCTGGCGCTGGACGTCAACGGCAATGTTTGGGCCTGGGGCGCCAACTCCAATGGACAGTTGGGCCAGGAGGGCAAAAATCAGACTGTCGCCCAGAAGTACCCGGTAAAGGTGACCTGCCCTGCGGCGTTGAGCGGCACGAACGAAGACAGAAGCGATGATGGATACCTGCAGAACATAGTGGCCATTGCCGCCGGAGGCGACGTCTCCGCGGCGGTGACCGCCAGTGGCAAGGTCTATGTCTGGGGCGACAACTCTCTGGGCCAGTTGGGCCGGTATCTTAATAATGTTGGCTGGCAGTCCGGCACCGGCGGCGGGACCGCCAGCGGCGCGGTGGAAGGACACGCCGTTACCGCCATGTCCTCCGAACCTCAGGCGGTAATAAAGGAAAGCGATGGCAGCGTACTTACCAATATTATTTCTGTGGCCGTAGCCGACGGCTTCGTTTTGGCGTTGGATTATAATGGTAAGGTCTATGGCTGGGGCGACAACCGCCGCGGCCAGCTGGGCCTGGCCGAGACCAACGCGTCGAGCCCGGAGATGGCAGCAAGAGCGATCGACTCCCTGGCCAACAGCTGCACGCTTCAGATATCCGCTGGCGGCGCTAAGGCCGACTGGAACGGCGCGGGTACCGATGGACACTCCGCGGCCCTTGTGGTGGGCGGCGGAGATCCCCTTGAGCAGGTCTCGGCCTATGTGTGGGGCGATAACAGCCGCGGCCAGTCGGGTGATGGCGTGGCGGTATACCTCACTGACGAGCAGAGCGAGGTAAAGAAGCCCAACCCCAATCATACGGAACTTTACAGCCGGCCCACGAAGGTGCAGTTCAAGAGATCCTATGATACGGATGAAAACGGCAATGAGATCCTTACCGCGAATCAGGGCAAGCTGGTGGACATCGCTGCCGGCAGCCAGTTCAATATCGCGGCAACGGACCGGGGCACGGTTTACACTTGGGGCGCCAACTCCAACGGCCAGTTGGGCGTGGGCAGCAAGAACCTGGGCACCAGCAAGGATAAGATCGACTCCCAGGCGTCTCCGGAGCTGCTTTGGGAGACCGATACCGCCGACAGCGTCCACGGCGGCTTCCTGGACATTATGAATGCGAAAGGCCTCAGCGCGTACGGCATCGCCGCGGGCGGCGACTTCTCCATTATTATTATGGAAGGCGGCGAGGTCTATGGCGTGGGCCGTAACGCCAGCGGCCAGCTGGGTATCGGCCACCGCAATCAGGTCTCGAATATGGGTATACCGGTTCTGACGCACACCGGCGCCACCGTGACCCGGAGCCTGAAGTTTAATAAGGTAGTCGTTTACAGCTTTGAGGTGGACGAGGAGACCGGCGCGATGATCCCCGGCAGCGAGGTCCCCACCGCTTGGTATGCTGACGACGTGAACGGCTATACGTTGGACCCCGCCACCTATCCCAGCGACATCGAGCTTCAGAATGCCGGGCTGAACGCCACGCAGCTTTTGAGTACGCTGTCCATTACCAACCGGCAGTATGTGGTCATCTATGATGAGGGCATTGTCCGCCGCTACGGTGTGGGCTTCAACATCCAGGAGCGGGATCGGAACATCCCCTATAACAACCAGCCTGACTACAATTATACCTCTGGTGAGACAAGTGTAGTCACCGCCACGAATGAGAATGTAGACAGTGCCCCGGCAGGCGCCGCTATCCACGACGGTAAGCTGGTGCCCGGCGAGTCCACCGGCGAAAGCCCCATCAGCGTGGNTGAGCTGTGGCCGGCCGGCTCCNCCGACGCGGAGGCGGAGACCATCTATATTGGTGGCTTCACCATTTCCGTCAAGGACGCGGACAACTTTACCGAGGCTGCCGTTGCCGCCGGTGAGGGCTTCACCGTGGCNCTGAAGACGGACGGCACCGTTTGGGCGTGGGGCGACAACACCTACGGTCAGCTGGGCATGGGCGCGGCGGGGGNCAATGTACCCCTCACCACTTACCCTGTGCAGGTACTGGGCGTGGGCGGCACGAACAANCTGAGCCTTATTGAGGAGATCTCGGTGGGCTTCTACCATGTGCTTGCCCGGGGAAGCGACGGCACCGTGTATTCCTGGGGCCGCAACGACCGCGGCCAGTTGGGCCTGGGCGATACGGAGAACAGGTATGCGCCCGAGCGTGTCACCAGAGGCCTTATGAACACCGACAGCGTCAGCCTGGTGGGCGCGGTCAGCATTGCCGCCGGCGGTCTCCACTCCCTGGCGGTGGCCGGCACCGGCTCCTATGACCAATATGTCTACGCCTGGGGCGACAACCAGCGGGGACAGTTGGGCAAGGGGTATGCCTATGAGGATGGCACTGAGGACGCCATGATGTATCAGAACTACCCCGCGCAGGTCCAGGATTCCGGCGGAAATTACCTGATGGGTGCGGAGAAGGTCTACGCCGGCGGTTGGCATTCCTTTGCCTGGAGTTCTACCGCCACCGGTAGCTTTACCACAGCCAGGAGCCTGATGGCCTGGGGCGACAACAGCCGCTACCAGCTGGGTATCAACAACACCAACGGCAGGCCTGTGAACACCTTTACCGCGGTGCGGGTGCAGGGCGGCCAGAATCTGTCCGGCGTTATTGATGTGGCCGCCGGCTACTATCACACAGTGACGCTGTGTGACATGGGCGACGGTAAGCAGGTTGCCCGTGTCTTCGGCGACAATGGCTACCAGCAGATGGGCCCCTTNAATAANACCGATGATAGCACCAGCAACGCGGATACCATGGGTGTGCACAGCGCGGCCAACCTGATGGAGGGCANNAATGTTGTTGATAATGTAATAGCAGTCGCGGCNGGCAAGTATCATACCGTCGTGATTCGCGGCTATTATAAGACAGTGACGGACGAAAGCGGCGAAGTCAAGAAAGACGAGAATGGAAAAGAGCTGAAAAAGCTGACGAGCAGCTTGGTTTACAGCTTCGGTAACGGCGTTGCCTGGACGACCTGGGATGCCGCGAAGCTGGGGAATCTGGATTCCGCCATGCTGAACAAGGTCACCGCCGGCAACGGCTTTACCGTGGGCCTGGACGAGGACGGCCGGGTCTATGCCTGGGGCTCCAACGACTGGGGCCAGTTGGGCGAGTTCTCCACGGAGGGACGGGCGGCTACAGATGTCGCCAGGACCGGTAACGCGGAGGCGTGGATCGCCACCGTGGGCGGCGAACTGGTGGCCAAGAAGCAGACCTATCCTGTCANGGTGGAGCTTTACCACAATTTGCTGCAGGCGGACAGCCTCTGGAAAGATTCCGGGAAGACNAACATTGAGCTGTGGTTGGATGCCGGNGACGGCGGANATTATACGACGGCCCTCACCGATGCGGACAGCNGCGGCGTTTCGGACGGCATTTATACCGGCGCAGTTGTTGCCGGAACATACAGCATNCGCGATGATGGTGTGAAGATCGGTGAGCTCACTGTCAGCAGAGACGGGACCAATACCGCACAGATCGTCTATCAGGACTGCGAGATCGAGCTGATGCGGGATGGCGGCCGGTGGTACACCTCCTGGCAGGATCGCAATGAAGTGGGGCTCTATGCTTGGGGTATGAATGGGCTTGGCCTCCGGCTGCACGGAGAGAGCGCCAATGAGAATGCCTTTAGAGTGGANGATNCTGACGGCGACGGCATNCTGAAGATCGCGCTGCCTCTGGGCGTGTGGGACCTGACAGAGGGACTGGTCCGCGATTACGTCAACGCGGCAGAGCAGGTCGTCACTGTGACCGCCAATGGCAGCAATGCCATTACCGGAGTGGCGCAGTTCCGCCAGCTGCATTATACTATTATAAATACTGAGCTTTCGGATATAATCCTTGGTGACGGTAACGGCCAGCACTTCGGAATCCTGTCACCGCGCCCGCTTCCGACTACGCCCAATGCCTCCGTCACCGCAATGGGGTGGGATACGCTCTCCCAGACTGAGGGCTGGCTCACGCTGCCCGACAATGCTGAGGTCCTGCTGGCTGTGGACGCTGTGGGGCCGGCAACGGTCGAATGGGACTCGGGCCTGTATACCGAGTACGTGCCGGCCGGTCGTGTGACCAGCACCTATGGCGTCTACCTTGACGCATGGCATTCCAATATTTCTGCCGAGCTTCTCAGCGGAACTGCCCCCACGGCGGTAACGCAAGCGGCTACAAGTACAGCCGGCGTTATGGCGGCTTCCNATATCGCGACTACAAGCGTAGCCACGATGGCGGCGGCCGACACGAGGACCAGCAACTACACTGGCGANCTGGATAACCAGGTGATNATGGAGGTTGGCGACGTTCTCAATATNACCGGGACGATGGAGCGGTACTTCAGCGATTTCCGCATGAAGAAGTTTAAGCAGGAGTCCCGGACCTATACCGTGCCCAGCACGACTTACAGCATTCAGACCTCGGACAGCTCNGTGGTTGCTGTAAGTGGAACTACCTTGACAGCGACGGGCAAGGGCGANGCTACCATCCGGGTCTACAACACCTCTNATAAGAAAGTGGACGACGTCGGCACAGAATTTGATACGCCCAACAAGCTCTCTGCCATATTTGTGGTAAAGGTGCTTGGTAAGATGCTGGACAGCACCGGCGCCGAAGTCACCGCTATTGCTGTGCCCACCCTCGCCGCCGGCGGGAATTTCTCTGTGGCGCTGAAAGTGGACGGCACTGTCTGGGCCTGGGGCTCCAACGCCATGGGCCAGCTGGGCGCTGACAAGAGCAACCTTACTTATAGTGATACGCCGCTGAACGTGATCGCCCAGGATACTGACGGCACACTGCTTCCGCTGAACAAGGTCGTAGCCATCGCGGCCGGAGGCGACCATGCCCTGGCGGTCAAGGAGGACGGCAGCGTTTGGGCTTGGGGCTCCAATGTCCACGGCCAGTTGGGCCAGGGCAGCTTCAGCCTTGAAAAGTCTTATGTGGCCATCCAGGTGAAGAGCATTCCCGCCGGAGTGATCAAGGCGGAGGCCGGCGACGGATACAGCCTGCTGCTCACCGGCAGCGGAACGGTCTATTCTTTCGGCCGGAACGATGTGGGCCAGCTGGGCATCGGCTACACCGGCGCTGCCAAGCGTTATCAATACAGCAGCAAGGGGAAGATCAAGGACGAGGTGGTCCTCTTTAGCCGCGACATTCCCGGGATCTATAAATTCGCGGAGATGAACCCCTATGACAGCACCAATGGCGGCGCCACCAAGGACAACACCGGCCTGATCCAACCGGGCGACGGCAGAGATGTTCCCGACGCCATCATGGACTATACCTACGAAGCGTATCTGGCTGATGTGGAGGACTATCTGGCCCAGCAGCAGCGGATCGCCGACAACATGGGCTTCCTGCCCGACGGCGAGGTGGAGCTGCCTGTGCCCACCTATGACTGCGACATCTCCCTGCCCACGCAGGTGCTGCTGGGCGATGACGCCTCCAACCAGACCTATCTCAACCACATCGTCTCCATCTCCGCCGGAGACAAGCACGCTTTGGCCCTGCGCTCCGACGGAGCGGTCCTGGGCTGGGGCGACAATGCCCGTGGCCAGCTTGGCGAGGGCAATACCCGCAATTACCGGGTGGCGGTCCGGGTGCAGGCGGGCGCCTACACCAGCAATCAGCTTCCGCCGCATTTGAGCGGACGGCTGGGCAACGCTCTGGCTGTCAGCGCCGGCGGGAAGCACTCCATGGCCCTGGCGGTGACCTCTGCGGGCAACAAGGTCTATTCCNNGGGCGACAACAGCNACGGCCAGTTGGGCGATAGCAGCGTGAGCAAGGTCCAGGATTCCGCCGGACTGCGGAGCAAGCTGGAGAGCGGCNAGCTGCCNGCGGTCGTCTATAAGACCACCCCGGTTGCTGTGAAAGCCACCGGTGACATCTTTGCCACCAGCATTTCTGCCGGCGGCAACAGCTCTGCTGCCATTAATGCGGAGAACATCTATATGTGGGGCTCCAACCTGAACGGCCAGCTGGGTCTGAATGAGACGAGCAACATCACCGCCTGGACCGGCATACCCAGTTTGGTGAACAAGGGCGCCAGTACCAATGCCGACCAGAACGTCAGCAACTTTACAGAGGCCATCTATGTCTCCGTGGGCGGCAGCCACACCGGCGCGGTCCGCGCTGACGGTTATGTGTGGAGCTGGGGCCTCAACCGGGAGGGACAGCTGGGCAACAGCACCACGACGGATCACTACGCGCCGGTGCAAAGCGGCGATGGTCAATCCAAGGTGCTGGTGGCCGCCGACTACTGGATCGACAGCGACCATTATAGCCAGGAGGGTCCCATGGGTCCCAACAACCCCTCCTCTCAGGTGCGGATGAACCCGGATCAGGAGCTGGGCTTCGATCTGAACAGCATCTACTTCCTGGAGCTGAAAGGCTTTAACCTGCTCTCTGACGGCACCAAGACCGCCGTGAACCGCGACGATATCAAGGCGCAGTCCACCGATACGGCTATCCTGGTGGAGAACACCTCCGCCGCCGACGCGGCCAACGGGTACATCACCTTTGCCTCCCCCGACGGAGAAAAGCTGGGGCTGACTACGATTGTCATCACCTCTTCGGAAGAGGAGAATACAAAGAAGAACTTCGTGGCCGTTCCGGTTCGGGTCCAGTATCAGAGAAACGCTGACGCGGACAGTGACGAGGGTGAGAGCGACGGTGCGTCACCCATGCTGTCGGCGGGCAAGGGCCACTCCATTGCCCTGACCGCCAACGGCGAGGTCTGGGTCTGGGGCTGCAACCAGTATGGCCAGTTGGGCGTTGAGCCTTACGGCGTGGATGAAGACGGCAACAACTATAAGCAGACCACGCCTGTTCGTGTCCTCTCGGGCCTGACCTATAAGGACAAGGACAACAACGACAAGGAATTGTTCTTTACAGCGGTAGCCGCCGGCGATTTCTTCTCTCTGGCGGTGGATAATCTGGGGCGGGTGTGGTCTACCGGCTTCTCCCAGTATGGCCAGTTGGGCCGGGATGACCGCTACATCATCCACACCACAGAGGTCGTGGACGAGAACAATCCCGACCAGACCAAGACCGTGATCACCGACTATCAGAACTTCATGCCCACCTGGGATCTGGTCCTGATGGAGGAGCGGGACAGCGGCGGCGAGTACATTCCTCTGGGTACAAATGTAGTCGCCAAGAGATACGACCTGGGCGGCGGCAACATCTCCATTCGCCCCGAGGCCGATCCTGTCATTGCTGTGGCCGCCGGCGGGGACCACGCCCTCGCTCTGACGCTGGGCGGACTGGTCTATGCCTGGGGCGCCAATGACCGCGGCCAGCTTGGCATCAACCGCGACGTTACCGCCATTGATCCCGAGCCTATTCTGAATCTGGACGCAGATGCGGTGAACAAAGGCTTTGCCCTTGATCCCACTGACCCGAAGGGCGTTCTTGCCGACTATTATGTCGGTGTTGCCCGGGAGGTCACCAAGGGCTCCAGTCCCAGCAACTCCTCCCGGATGGAAAGCGTCATCCGTATCGCGGCCAACGGAAAGAACTCTTTTGCCGTGCGTCATGACGGCGCCGTTTATGGCTGGGGCGACAATACCAAGAGACAGGTGGGCGCCAACTTGACGGACGCCTATCGTGTGACGGCTACCCAGGTGGTGGCTGACAGCGAGAGCGCAAGCTCGAAGGTACTGGATCAGGTCATCGACGTGGCGGCGGGCAATGAACACGCCGTGGCGCTGCGCTTTGATACCAGCAGCAGTACAGCTCCCGGCCGTGGCGTGCTCTACGGCTGGGGCAACAACGCCTCCATGCAGGTCCAGGCCGCCCGGG
>WFLX010390776.1_pt1 | contig 11272 bp, 9 predicted proteins | sample 4967041 | NCBI WGS metagenome assembly WFLX01 (sample SAMN12857096, study PRJNA449069) | gut metagenome | isolation source: stool from male and female vole | host: Microtus ochrogaster | place: USA:Florida | collected 2017 | reverse complement strand
GGGAAGATCGAGGGTTAATGGGGGTTAATGAGGTTAAAACGATTAGGGTTGACATGCGCAGGAAATTTTTATGATTTGGGGCATAAAAGTTTGGGGTTGTGGGAGAATTTTATTAAATTTGCATTGTGAACCTGCAGGGATGGAATTTGCTTCTGACTTGTTGGTTTTTGAATTATTGTATAAAAAATAAATGCCTGTAAATAAACATGCACTCATAAGATACCATGCACTTGACAAATGTTTCCGCAACTTTGCCAAGCGTTATTATATTGAAGACTTGATTCAAGCCTGCAATAACGCATTGTATCTTCATACAGGCGATGAGAGATATGGGGATCCTTTGCATCCTGGAATCAGCCGTAGGCAGATTTTGGTTGATATAGACTTTATGGAGAGTGATTCAGGATGGGGAGCTTTGGTTGATAGGATAAAAGATGGGCGAAGAGTATATTATCGATATGAAAATTCGGATTATACAATAAATAATCAGCCAATCACAGACGAAGAGATAGCAAAACTGCGAGAGACAATGATGATGCTAAGTCGTTTCAAAGGGTTGCCTCAGTTTGAATGGATGGAGTCACTTTTGGCAAACTTGGAGGATAAGTTTCACCTTAAGGGTTCTGCATGCACAGTCATCAGTATGGATGGGAATGAATATGCATCAGGAATTGAGCATCTGACTCCACTATTCGATGCCATAATCAGTAAAACTCCAATTTCTGTCGAATATATTACATTTGACGGGAAGAGCTTCAATTGGGAGATTCATCCTTACCATATAAAGCAATATAACAACCGATGGTTTTTGATTGGGTTTAATAATGATGAGTATCAAAATATTACCACATTGGGTCTTGATAGGATCAAAAGCTTTGAAAGTCTTCATAAACCATTTATTGAGAATTCACTAATAGAAAACTTCGATGATTATTTTTTCGATATTGTCGGAGTAAGTTTTCCATCAGATGCGAAATTGGAGAGAATTGTACTTCAATTCTCATCCCATAGATTTCCTTATATAAAAGCAAAGCCAATACATGGATCTCAGAAAGTGATGTCTGAATCAGAAAGGACGATTGAACTTAAGGTTATACCCAATAAAGAATTGCAAGCTGTAATTCTTTCATTTGGGGATGATGTAGAAATATNGGCNCCAGNGTCATTTAGAGAATCAATAGCAATGAAAATTTNGAATNCTNGTANAAAATATGGAATGNTGNAGNAANACNGCACNAATATGTCGTACCTTTGCAGTGTCGANAGAGGAAATAACTCCAACAACCACCCCAATAAGATTTGTAAAACCGATGCAGAATGACTGCACCAATAGATAATACCTTTGCAGTATGAAATCAATTAGCTTCAAAAACTTCCGTCGCTTCATAGACTTTCCCGAGTTCGAATTCGGCGATATAACTATTCTTGTCGGAGGGAATAATGCCGGGAAGTCAACATTAATCAAGGCGTTAATTCTTCTTGTTGACAATATGAAAGAATTGAAAACACAAAGAGATGACATATTTGATTGGAATAAATATGTATTCAGTTTCGACATGGATCACATCCACAAATTGAATCTTGGAACATTTGGACGTGCTTTACATATTGGAGCGCATAATAATGTTGAAGAGCAACTGGAGTTCACTGCTACAATAGGTAATTTCCGAATTATATTTTATGCTGGTAATTGTACGCATGATTTGAATGCGAGCAATTCCCCAGTCAATATAATTATCGAAGACCTTCAAAGAGGTGTTATTTTCACAAGTGACTGGGCTGGTCGAATGACTGTTGAATTTTTATCTGAAAAGAAGTCAGTTAAATTATCGAGTGAAATTGAACAAAAAATAGCTTCTCTAAAAAAAGCCATCGATCAAACAGAAGATTTAGGTGAGATTGCGAGACTGAACGAGCAACTTGAAAAGCTGAAAAAATTTTTGGAAACAGAAGGTGAAACAATAACCCTCTCAAGACCTGGAATTGCCTCAATTGAAGCGGGCAATTATATCAATCTTATTGCTGATAGGGATTTCACTATCCCCACTAATCCACTTGCACGAATAATATATCAGTGGGTGGCTTATCTTACCTCTAGAATTGGATTGGCTGAGTTAAAGGATGTAATTCTCGATAAAGAAGCTTCAAGGGATGAAGAGTTTAAGAGGCAAGAAATTCAGAGTTATCTTGAGGAGGATAAAAACGAAGATACAGATCATTCAATTTTTGAAGAATCTCAAAATGATGATTCTACTCAGGAGAGACACATTGAAAATTACAATTTACTTGAAGGAAAGGAAAACCTGCTTCGAGAGATAGCACATGAACTTGATGTTACTTTAAATCGACTTAACGACTTCGATGAAGTTTATTATATTCAAGCTCATGCTATCACTCAACGAGTACTTTACAGTATTGATAACCGTAATGATTACATGGCACAGGTGCTTCATAAATTTATAAGAGAGAATATACTTGAGGGTACAGAAGCCGACCGGTTTTTGAAGAAATGGATTTCAGAGTTTGGTATTGGTAAAAATTACCGTGTAAATAGCATTCAAGGAGAAGGTTACACTGTGGAAATTGAAACTTCCGAGGGGATATGGCAACATCTTGCAGATTTAGGAATGGGGTCAAATCAACTTGTTACATTACTTATGGAGCTTTCTACAATGCTCAAAGTCAAAGGCAATCGTCAATATCCACTTATTATAGTTGAGGAACCAGAGCAAAACTTGCATCCTAAAGTTCAGAGTAAACTTGCAGATTTATTTGCTTANTTANATAAAGNTNGAGGTTTTAAATTNTTGATAGAAACACATTCNGAANATNTTATTCGACGGACGCAAGTGCTTGTTTCNGAAATGGGACNGTCGGAGACTGACCTTGAAAAGCAGAATCCTTTCAAAGTGTATTATTTCCCGGAAAAAGGAAATCCTTACGACATGGGTTATCGATCGGATGGGCGATTTTCTGAAGAATTCGGTTCTGGCTTTTTTAATGAGGCTTCTAATCTGGCAATTAGCTTATTTTGAAGATGAGGATATATATTGATCAATTAAATATTGTATCCTTCTTCAAGGATAAAAAACATCCTCTATTTGAAGACTCTTTGAGAATGTTGAAATCACAGTCAGATTTGTATTTTAATTTCCCTAAAGCAACCTTATTATCTGATGAAGCTTTACAGGTAATAATTACACAGATGACAAGTGGAAGTAAAGATACTCCCAAACCAAAATTTAAAGAAGAACCTTTTCCTCCAAGACCACTAAAATCCAACGTTCATGGCGATTTAGTTCACCGTGAAGACTTAACGGCTGCATATCTTATTACTGATGAAAAAATTACATCTGTTCAACAACAAGGATGTCTTTTAGTAGGAGGTGAGGGTCAAGAAGTTGAAACCATCTCCCAACTGTTTTTTGATGATTTTCAATTTACAAAATCCTTTACACCAAAGAAAGATATGCCTTCATGGGAGGCATTAGCTCACACTGTCAGACCTTGTACTGACATTATTATTGTAGATAGATATTTGTTTGCAAGTGAGGAATTGCTTGATTACAATCTGCACGCTTTTTTAGCTGTGTTGGGAGGCAATTTGCCAAACAGAAAATTCAATCTTGTAANATTTANCAGCNANACACAAATAANANANATTAATGGAAAGAAAAGTNAATTNNCNCCGGATTGGGGGAAATTAANGAATNCNATTAGATCTTATTTAAAAAAGAAATACGNANCGANNCCGAATGTGACTATTGTAACATTGAATAGAGTTGAANAACATNACCGGACTATNTTTACGAATTACAATAATTCTTACNNCGNGNATTCCCNTACTTACTATGACAGCAATTGGAATCATATATCAAAGGGAAGAAATTATGCCGTCCATAGTCATGGATTAAGGGAGAATCTAACAAAAGGATTTTATTTCATAGATGATATGCAAGACATTCTTAATGGATTGACATCTGTGAGAGATAAAGAATGTATAGTTGGAGATAAGAAGTGCAACTTCTTAAAATTTCCTGATTAATGCAGAAAGGGTTCACAAATAATTATTAACTTTGCATTGAAACAGAAAAGATTCCTGATATGGAACACAATAATAAGAGACCAGACATAGGGTTTGTATGGCGGATTACGGATGATGTGCTTCGCGATACATTTAAGAAGAATGAGATTGGAGAGGTCATGCTACCCTTCGTCGTAATACGTCGTATTGATTGCATTCTTGCTCCAGTCAATAAGGCTGTAAGAACTGCATACGATAATTTTAAAGACAAAGTGGCTGATGACAAGCTTGACCCAATCTTGCGAAAGGCAGCAGGTGGAATGAAGTTTTACAATACTTCACGCCATACGCTCACTTCGCTCATTGACGATGCAAAGAGTATCGCTATCAACTTCGAAAACTATCTGAATGGATTCTCGCCTGAAGTAAAGGAAATCCTTCGCAATTTCCAATTTGACAAAGTGATTGCAAGGTTAGTGCGAAATGGTCTTCTTTATCAGATGATTCGTGCTGTGGCTGCGCTTGACTTCTCTCCAGAGAAATATGATAATCATGACATGGGATATGTCTTTGAGGAACTTATCCGAATCTCCAACGAGCAAAGTAATGAGACTGCAGGTGAGCATTTCACACCACGCGACGTAATTCGCCTTATGTCAGCCATACTGTTTACTCCCGACAAGGAAAAGCTTAATCATCGAGGAATCATTCGGACTATTTTCGATCCTACTTGTGGCACAGGGGGAATGGTAAATCTTGGCCGTCAGTTTATCCTTGATATGTGCGATTCGGAGAATCAACCGACCATTCAGACTTTTGGTCAGGAACTCAATGAGCAGTCGTACGCAATAGCTAAATCAGAGGCTTTGATTACCGGGGAGGATGCACGAAATATTCGTCTTGGAAACTCATTGACCAATGACCAATTCATATCTAATCGTTTCAATTACATTATGGCAAATCCGCCATACGGAGTGGCTTGGAAGAAAGATCAATCTTTTGTTCTCAATGAAAGCCTTGATCCTAATGGTCGTTTTTATGCCGGGACTCCCCGTATATCCGATGGACAATTGCTGTTTCTTCAGCACATGATCTCCAAGATGGATGCGGATGGTTCCCGAATTGGAGTTGTCACTAATGGATCTCCTTTATTCTCAGGCGGTGCCGGAAGTGGGGAGAGTAATATCCGTAAATGGATTATAGAAAACGACTGGTTAGAGGCTATTGTAGCCCTTCCAAAGGATTTGTTCTATAATGTCGGTATCCAAACTTACCTATGGTTTCTTACAAACAAGAAGTCAGAAGAACGTCGTGGCAAAATTCAACTTATCAATGCTTCGGAGATCTGCCATCCAGCCAAAAAGAGTCTTGGGAACAAGCGTAATGACATACTTGAAGGAGACNTANANAAAATCTTGCAATTATATCNTAATTTNNAANAAAATNACAATTGCCGAATTNTNCCCAACAAATNCTTCGGTAGCTATGAGCTGACAGTATGTCAACCGAAACGTGATGATGATGGGAATCTCATTATCAAAAAAGGGAATAAAGTTCCTGATAAGACTGACACAGAATCTATCAAAATTGGTACGGATTGGAAAGAATACTTTTCCACCGAAGTGTTGCCACATATTGATCCAGAATCTTGGGTTGACATATCAAAGACAAAAATAAGTTATGAGATCAACTTCTCACGCTATTTTTACAAGCATGAGGAGCTACGTCCTTCTATTGACATAGCATCTGATATACGTGCCCGTGAATACAAAATTACCAATCTTATCTCCCAACTGTTTGAAATATGAAATCATACTCAGAATATAAGAACACTGATATCAATTGGTTGGGAGAGATACCAAAACACTGGACGAAAAGTCGTTTTAAATATTTTTTAGAACAATGTACCTACCCCTCCACCAATAGCCACAAAATTGGATTAGAAAATATTGAAAGTCAAACTGGAAAATATATTCATACAAATTCCGATTTTGAAGGAATGGGTATTGCATTTGAAAAAGGAGATATAATATATGGGAAATTAAGACCATATCTTAAAAAAGTTTGGCTCGCAGAATTTTCTGGAAATGCAATAGGTGATTTTTATGTATATCGTTNTAAAAATAATGTTTATAACAGATATATTAAATGGATGATGCTTTCGGATAATTTTACTGAAATTGTATGCAGTGGAGTAGATGGAGCTAAGATGCCACGAGTGTCTTCCAATNTTATAAATTCNTTAGNATATTATTTGCCGNCCATATCAGAACAAAAANAGATTGCAGATTTTCTTGATGAAAAGACAACAAAGATTGACACTCTAATAATTGAAAAAAGATCTCAAATTCAGGAATTACAAGCATATCGGTCTTCCATAATTACTGAAACTGTCACACGTGGTCTCAATCCTCATGTTACATTGCGATCCTCTGGTATTGATTGGCTTGGTGATATTCCTGAGCATTGGAATATCGTTCGCTTGGGGTTACTTTTTGAAGCAAAAGCGGGGGGAGATGCTAAACCTGAATTGTATTCTGAGTTCAAGGATGAGACGCATCCTTATCCTGTGTTTACAAATTCAATGATTGAGAGTCAAATATACGCATATACTTCACAACCAATATTTCGAGCGGGTTCAATTACGGTTACGGGTAGAGGTGATATAGGACATGCTTTTTTAAGAAAAGAAGATTTTGATGCAATTATACGATTAGTCGTTTTGACACCGTCAAAAGAACTTTGTTGTGCATATTTTAGATATTTTATTGACACTGTTATACCATTCTTTACTGACAGTGCAGCCGTGGGGCAACTTTCAGCTGCACAAATATCTAAATATTCTATTGCTGTACCACCCATTGATGAGCAAAAAGAGATAGCAGAATTCCTTGATGAGAAGACAGGAAAGATTGAAGAACTCATTGGAGAATTGGAAGCACAACTGAAGGATTTGGAAGATTATAAGAGATCAGTAATTACCGAAGCCGTCACGGGGAAGGTTGACGTGCGAGATTGGAAACCGAAAGAATAAAGAAAGTATGTCGAAACCTGACGAACAATATATGGAGGAAACTATCGAAAAAAATTTGATCTCCACCCCCAAAAGATCACTCATTTCAGAGGAGTTTGATTTTACTGGTGAGCCTCAGACATGTTATTCTAATATTGAAGGAGAGTATATTTCACTTGACAAAAAAGAATACGATGAAAGACTCGCTCTGGTGCCGGATGAGTTGGCTGCCTTTGTACGTACGACACAGCCCAAAGAATGGAAGAAACTCGTGGAGCGGACTGGGGGAGAGGATCAAGCTAAACATCGATTGGCTGAAAGAGTCTCAAAAGAAATTGACCAGCACGGCACGATTGGCGTCTTTCGTATGAAGGATGTCGATGTGAGTGAAGGTGCGCATATATCATTGATTTATCCTCGTCCGGCAAGCGACAAAACGCCTGAGCATCTCGAAAAGTATAATCAAAACCGCCTTGGGGTTAAGCGTCAGGTCAAGTACTCAGAAAAAGACAAGGGGAAAAGCAATCGACTTTCAATTGATATGGTTATCTTTCTTAATGGATTGCCAATTATTACCATGGAATTGAAGAACGAACTTACAGGACAATGCCACCATAATGCCATAAAGCAATATATGTGCGATAGAAAAGTGGCGGGCGAGAAATTGTTGGAATTTAAGCGTTGTCTTGTACACTTTGCTGTAGGGACGGAGCAGGTATTTATGACCACAAAGCTCAATGGAGAGGAAACATATTTCCTACCATATAATAAGGCATTTGCCAATATTGGAGTGGGAAGTGAGGAATATCGTACGGAATATCTTTGGAAAGATGTGCTACGTAGAGATTCCATCATAGACCTTGTGTGTAACTATGTGAATCTTCATACAGAGACAAAGAAGGTATATGACCCAAGTACGGGACAACTGAAAGAAAAGAAATCCACATCGCTCATATTCCCACGCTGGCATCAACGTCGAGCTGTGAAGCGTTTGATTGAGGATATTACCAAGCGAGGAGCCGGTCACAACTATTTGATTCAGCATTCCGCTGGTTCAGGTAAGAGTCATACCATTACATGGCTTGCTTTCCGATTATCAAGTCTGCACCAACATTTTACTGATGAGAAGACCTTGTTTGACAGTGTCATAGTAGTGAATGATAGAGTAGCACTTGACTCTCAGATGCAAAGGAATTTCAAACAGTTTGAACAAACAGATGGGGAAGTATGCTATATTGATGATAAATGCACAGCCCAAGATCTTCGTACAGCCATTCAGGATCGTCGACGAATAATAGTAACCACTCTCCAGAAATTTCCTGTCATAGCAGATGATATAGCCAAATACAAAGATCGCAAATTTGCTGTGATCATAGATGAGGCTCATTCCAGTCAATCTGGCTCTTCAGCCCGCCAGATGCGTAAAGCCCTTTCATTAGAAGAAGCGGAAGCATCAGATGCAGCGGCTAATCCTGAAGAGAGAGATGATGTGGATGTCATTGGAGACCGTATTGAGAAAGAACTTGCTTCAACAGGTCCACATAAGCATATATCTTTTTTTGCATTTACGGCGACTCCGAAGCCAAAGACAATTGAAATCTTCTGTNAACGANAGAACNGCACAAAAGAACCATTCGACCTCTATTCAATGGAAGATGCCATCAATGAAGGTTTTATTCTCAATCCGATAGAAAATGTAATGTCGTTTAAACGATATTACAAGCTTATGCACAACAAAGATGTACCCGACAACGAACATGACCGTAAAAAGACAATGGCGTTGCTTGGGAGCTATGTCGATATTCAGCCAGCAGCTATAGAGCGTAAGAGCCGATTGATGGTGGAACATTTCGCCTCACAAACTTCAAAAGAGATAGAAGGGGAAGCGCGAGCCATGCTCGTCACTCGTTCTCGACTTCATGCTGTCAGATACAAACTAGAATTTGACCGCATTATGCAAGAAATGCGCTTGCCCTACAAGGCACTTGTGGCATTTTCGGGTACAGTAAAGGATGGAAATAACGAATATACCGAACAGTCGATGAACAATCTTCTTGGCAAGACATCCATTACAGATGCCTTGAAGATGCCTCAATATAGGATACTTATTGTCGCCAATAAATATCAGACTGGNTTTGACGAACCATTACTTCACACAATGNTCATCGACANGAAACTTGGTGGCACATCNACTGTTCAGACTTTAAGNCGACTGAACCGCCGATGTGGGAAAGCAAAGACTTCGAGCCTAGTGCTTGACTTCGTAAATGATCCTGATGATATACGTGAGGATTTCTTACGGTTTTATGGGAAAAACTATATGCCGGAGGAACTTGAAACTGACAGCGATTCTCTACTTCAACTCAAAAGCAAAATCCTTCATGATGAGAATTATCGTGGTTTAATCACTGATAAGGACCTTCAGGATTATGCTGACATTAGATGGTCGGATAATTGGGAAGAAAACAAGGCTAAAATATATCCGATTCTTGATCGGGTAGTTGACAGAGCTAAGGAACTTCCTCACGAACCGGAAGACTTGTATTTGGAATTCAGAAAGGATTGCCAGGCATTCAAATCTCTTTTCAATCTCTTGAGTCAAATAAAGAGGNTNTATGATNCTGAATTGCTTANGCTTNANGAGTNCNTTGATCTTTTGGTCATGAAACTTAGAGTCGAATCCGCAAAGATGTCAGCTGCGGAAAAGAAAGAGATTCTTGACGGCACATTGCTTGAAAGTTATAAAATAAAGTTTGAAGGATTGAGGAAGATGTCTCTTGAATCAACAGATACTGAGGAGAGAGGAATGGGAGCAGGGCGAGTCACTGCCCAACCTGTGGAGGACACGGAGTATCTTTCAGTAATTATCAAGACTCTCAACGACACTTTCGGTATTGATTTGTCGGAAGAAGATCGTGTGGATCTCCAAAATATGAGAGAAAAGTTGACCACCAACGAGGAATTGCTCCAATTCTTTAATTCGAACAATTCTCGGGACAATATCCGAGCGAAGTTTGATGAAGAGGTTGACAATGAATTGCTTGAGTTCATCAACAGGAAATTGGAGCTATATAATAAATTGTCGGAGGACCGTGTGAATACGCTCTTTAAGCAAATGTGGTTTAATGAAATTTATGATGCTCGAGTGAGAGGGATTAGATAATATAATTGGAAACGGGCTGCTTCGCATCGCCCGGAGAACGCAGAGAAACAGCGCACTGTCTGCGCTAAGGATTAGCACATCAATGAGAAAGAACTTGCGAAACATGAATTTTAAATTAAAACTTAACGTTGGAAACTTAAATTGTATAATCGAAATATTATCTTTAACTTTGTGGTGGAAGAAGATTCTTGGCACAAAAATGATTTGATGATATGACTGAGATAGAAATAATTCGTTCGAAAATATATGAGATAAGAGGACAGAAGGTAATTAAAGACGAATGGGAGCACATGTCATCACAAATTGTGATGACATCCCTATCAAAACGGCCCAAAACCGCTATACCTTATGCATTTACAGAGCATGGTGTAGTAATGTTGTCAAGTGTATTAAGAAGTGCAACTGCCATTCAAGTGAACATTGCCATCACAAGAGCTTTCGTTTCCGTAAGGAAGATGCTTTCCTCCAATCCTCTCTCCATGCGATTAGCAACCCTTGAAAAGAACTTCGAGGAGCTGAAGCAAGACCTTGAAGAAATTTTCACCGATTATAACGACATCAACGANGACACAANAGCTCAATTGGANGCCATCAACATAGCCCTTGCCGACCTCCAANCAGCAAATAAGAAAGNCTCTCCACGCAAAAGAATCGGCTTCAATACAGATGATAATACACCAGTTTGATTTATAGACGTAAAGTTATAAAGAAATATCGATATATGCATGCGTGAGAATGTTAAAGTTTNACGATATTNATGATACATTACACNGGTATTCGGACCCTATTAGCNACTGATGAAAATCTAAGGAAATATCACNAAAACGCACCATGATATCATGGTGCGTTTTTTGTGGATGATTATTTATTTTTGATATGTTTCTGCCATAAAGAATGAGCTTATTTCCACTTGTGGGTATGAGTTAAACTGAATTGATTAGTAATTAGATTGTTTTCGTATAAAGTTTTAACAAGATGTATACCGTCGGGTAACATTTTGTCCCATGAATTTTCAGGATTAGCTACAAACCGTTGACGATTCATTATCGGAGAGAATTAATATGAAAGCTTT
>WFLX010155147.1_pt1 | contig 11272 bp, 8 predicted proteins | sample 4967041 | NCBI WGS metagenome assembly WFLX01 (sample SAMN12857096, study PRJNA449069) | gut metagenome | isolation source: stool from male and female vole | host: Microtus ochrogaster | place: USA:Florida | collected 2017 | reverse complement strand
TCTGACCTGACAAGCCTTTCATTGTCGCCAGCGGCAGATATACTACAATGGTCGTAATAGTGGAAGCAACAATGGAAGCTGTCACTTCTTTCGTTCCTTCAAATGCTGCCTCTTTGAAATCCTCTTTCTTCTCTTTCTTTCTAAAACAGCTCTCTATCACCACAATAGAAGCATCCACCATCATACCAATGGCAATGACCAAAGAGCCCAAAGTCACAATATTCATGGAAAATCCCATAAAACTCATTAAAATTATGGTAAGGAACAGTGATATGGGCATGGATGCACCTACAATCAAACTTGCCTTAAAATCTCCAAAAAACACAAACAGCACAAGCATTGTGAACACGACACCAAGAATCAATGTCTGTGCCACTGAAGACAGGGAATCCACAATGGAATCACTCGCATTGTATGTAATATCAAAGGTAATTGCAGGATTTTCTTCCTGAAGTTTTTTCAGTTCTTTTACCACATCATTACAGACATTTACTGTACCAAAGCTGCTCTTATTCTGAATGCTGATGCTGACATTATCTTTCCCATTATAACGGCTCATGCTGTTCGCTTCTTTGGAAGCAAGCGTGACTTCCGCCACATCCTGCAGCATGATAACGCTGCCCGTAGCTGTCATAAGAGGCACTTCTTTTAACTTCTGCACCGTATTATATTCCATGGAAGTAGCTATGCTGATATCCTGCGAGCCTTGCTTAACGCTGCCTGCCGGATAAGTAAAATCCACTGCTCCAAGAAACTGCGCCACAGAAGCCATAGTCAATCCATACTGTCGCAGCATGGTCTCGTTTAACTCTATTTTTATATAGTCCTCGCTGCCGCCGCTGACACTGACCTGCGCCACTCCCGTGAGAGATTCCAACTCCGGAACCACAGATTCATTAACCACCTTCAACAAATCCACATCACCCGCTTCAATCACGGAAACCATTAAGATGGGCACACTGTTCATGTTCATCTCAATAATGGTAGGATCCGAGGCATCCTCAGGAAATTCTAATGCCGCCACCTCTAGCGCCGCTCTCAGATCGTTGTGGCATTCGTCAATATCCACACCATAGTCATAGGTAAATAACACCAGACAATAGTTTTCCGAGGACATCGTAGTCACAGAATCCACTCCGCTTAAAGATGAGCCTGCATCTTCAATTTTAGATGCCACCAGCTTATCCACGCTCTCCGGGTCTGCACCAGGATAAGTCGCCATAACAATCAACATGGGCATCTCAATATCAGGAGTCAACTCCAAACGAAATCCAAATATGGAAGAAATACTAAATACAGCCAACGCCAAAATCATCAAAAAACAGGATACTGGGCGTTTTAATGCAAGCTTTGTAAGATTCATCCGCCAGCCCTCTACTTTCCTACTGCATCAGATGCTGTAACCGCAACGCCATCCAACAGTCTGGGGGACCAGCTTGTAATCACAAGATCCCCTTTTGAGATACCGTCTACAATCGCAATGGTAGTGTCATCAAAAATATCCGTTATCACATAAGTCTTTACTGCTTTATTGTTCACACAAAGATATACATAGGCTCCGGTGCTGTCATAATAGACCGCATCATAGGGAATCAATATTACATTATTGATGGAATAAGTATCTGCGGTAAGCTTTACCGACACACCGGGGGGCAGTTCATCCCCGTCTGCATTTATGTTTGCCTTCACCTGAAACAGACCTGTCTGCTGGTTTACCGCAACTCCAATCTCTGTGACAGTTCCTGCATAATTTTTCCCATTGCGCTCCACCGTAATGGCGTCTCCCACTTGCAGAGTGCTTTTCACAGATTCACTTACCTGAAATGTGACCTGCATGCTATTTTCATTGGCAATGACAAATGCAGGAGACTGCTGTCCCGCAATACCATTCACTTCCACGCTCCGGCTCTGAATGATGCCTGAAATAGGCGCTGTTATTGTATAATAAGACAACGCAAGTTCTGCACTTTCCACGCCAAGCTGCGCTAACTGCAGGCTGGTTTTTGCCTGTGCATTGGCATCTTCACGGATTTGCCCTTGTGCAAGAATAGCAGAGTTCTCCGAAAGTTTAAGCCCCTCCTCCGCTGCTCGATATGCGGAAGCTGCTTGAAGAAATGAAGTATGTAAATTGTCCCTTTGTGTCTGCAGAGTTGCCAACTGTGACTTTGCCTTGCCTAAAACTATCTGTGGACTAGCCGAAAGGTCACTTCCCGATATAGTAGATGAAGTGGTATCCTTAGGAAGAGAGGCCTCCACTATGGGCTGCATTGCAGCAATCGCATCCACCCGTCCACTGTTAATCGCCTGTTCAAAATTTCCCACTAATTTCTCATACTCCGTCACCGCATCATCTAATTCCTCATAAGCATCCTTTACCTGAAAATAAGCAATCTGCGCCTGCTCGTAGCCGCTCTTTGCCTGCACGATTGCGCCTTCCAATTGTATATCTGTAGATTCCTGCTGGCTTCCTGTCGCCATATTCACTTGCTGCTTTGCGTTTGCAGCGCTCAGCTGCGCCTGCTGTAGCTGCATCTGTGCACCTTCATCATCTATTTTAAAAAGCACATCCCCTGCATTGACATAATCCCCCACATTATAATTTACCTCCGTGATAGTACCGGAAACAAAAGGAATAACATATACCAATTCCTGAGGAGAAACGCTTCCCACAAAATTACTTTGAAGGGTCAGACTTCCTACATCCGCCTGCTGCATATCCACTACAACATCCGCTATTTCAGTGCTTGCCGCATCTCTGTTACCACAGCCTGCCAGAAACATGGCTCCTGCCAATACAAGTGCGATTGTTCCACTGTACTTTCTCTTGGTTAAATAATACATCCTTTGCTCCTTCCTCATATAGTTGCCAATTTTTCATTTATGTCCGTCTATCTAATCGACCATATACAATTAAATGCTTTTTTATTATAATACATTTCCAACAAAATTCAAGAAAAATAGTATTAAATAAATATAAAACAGCAACGGAGCCCTATTACTCCGCTGCCATAAAGTCACAATATCAACTACAAATTCTCCAGCCAAGTCTTTGCTAATTCAATCCATGTGCTGCACTCTTCCTGCACAGCCCGGCCATCCGATGTCTCCGTCAAATGGTTCGCCAGCGCTAATCCGTGGGCACCCACCGGATACATATGAAACTCTGTGGGAATACCCGCTTTCCTAAGTGCACCCACCAACAGCAGAGAATTTTCTACAGGTACCGACTGATCTGCAAAAGTATGCCAGATAAATGCCTTAGGAGTTTTACTGTTTACCTGTTTCTCCAGAGACATTTTTTCGCCAAGTTCTCCCTGCCTATCTCCCAAAAGCTTTGTAAAAGACCCTCTGTGGGCAAATTCTCCGGAAGTAATAACCGGATAACACAATATCATGCCGTTGGGGCGCAGCTTCTCATGAGTTGTATCTGTTAAGCCGATTCCCTCTGCCACAAAGTCTTCGTCCCAAAACATTCCAAGACTCGCCGCCAGATGCCCTCCTGCAGAGCATCCCTGTACCACAATTTTGTCCGAATCAATACGCCATTCCTCTGCATTGTCTCGAATTAATACCATAGCACTTGCCAATTCCAGCAAAGCTGTGGGATACTGCGCAGGAGCACAGGAATACCGCAGGATTGCCGCATGATATCCCATTGCAAGAAACTTAAGCGCCATGGGTTCCGCCTCCCTGTCAGAAGTCCTTTCATACCCTCCGCCGGGACAAAGCAATATTAAAGGTCTCTTATCGATTGCCAACGCATCGGAATGTTCCTGAATATAAATCTCCACTCTGGCATAGGACAGAGAACCTTCCACTTGTAACGGATATATTTGATGAATCATAACATCCTCCTGTATATAGCTATATTAATAAGCCCGTCCCCAATAAACCATTTTCTTTGCCGGTTTCCCGCAGCATACACAAGTGTCTGCAATCTGCTCCTGCTCAAAGGGCATACAGCGGCTGGTTACACTTAATTTTTCCTTTATCTGCTCTTCACACTCTATATTACCGCACCACATTGCCTTTACAAAACCGGATTGTTCACGGAATAACCGTTCAAATTCTTCCATATTGGCAGCGGTATAAGTATGGGCATCTCTGTGGGCTCTTGCTCTCTCCAGCATATCCTTCTGCATGGTATCCAGCACTTCCCCTGCTTTTTCTGCCAGCTGTGCAAGTTCCACTTCTATCTTTTCTCTGGTATCACGGCGGCAGATGATACATTTACCTGCCTCAATATCCTTAGGTCCGATTTCCACACGGATGGGATAACCCCGCATCTCCGCCTCGGAAAATTTCCAGCCGGGAGTCTTGTCGGAATCATCCACTTTTACCCTGAACTTTTGGGATAGAAGCTCTTTCAACTCATAAGCTTTATCCAGCACGCCCTCTTTCTTTTGCTGAATAGGAATAATACATATCTGAACAGGAGCAACCTTGGGGGGCAGCACCAAGCCCTCATTGTCCCCATGAACCATAATAATGCCGCCAATGAGCCTTGTGGACATTCCCCATGAAGTCTGATGCACATATTTCAAGGTATTGTCCTTGTCCGCAAACTGAATGCCAAACGCCTTGGCAAAGCCGTCTCCAAAATTATGGCTGGTGCCTGACTGCAAAGCTTTCCCATCGTGCATTAACGCCTCAATAGCATAGGTAGCCTCAGCTCCTGCAAACTTCTCCTTTTCCGTCTTCTGTCCTTTAATGACAGGCATTGCCAGCACCTGTTCACAAAAATCCGCATACACATTCAGCATCTGAATGGTTCTCTCCTCCGCCTCTGCGGCAGTAGCATGAGCCGTGTGCCCCTCCTGCCATAAAAATTCTCTGGAACGCAGAAACGGTCTGGTCTCTTTTTCCCATCGCACCACGGAACACCACTGATTATAAACCCTAGGCAAATCTCTATAGGACTGCACATCATTTTTATAAAAATCACAGAACAAAGTCTCCGAGGTAGGACGCACGCAGAGCCTCTCCTGAAGCTCATTTGCGCCGCCATGGGTCACCCATGCCACCTCCGGTGCAAAACCTTCCACATGTTCCTTCTCTTTTTGTAGCAAAGATTCCGGAATAAACATGGGCAGATATACATTTTCCACCCCTGCTTCTTTAAATTTCTCATCCAATTGTCTCTGAATCAGCTCCCAAATCGCATAGCCTGCAGGCTTGACGACCATACAGCCCTTTACGCTGGTATAATCAATCAGCTCCGCTTTCTTTACCACATCTGTATACCATTGGGCAAAATCTACATCCATCGCTGTAATTGCTTCCACCATTTTCTTATCTGCCATATCGTTTCTCCTCACTCCTCATCGTTCTCTATAGATAGTAGATTTTTCTATTATAGCCTCTTTTTGTTCATAATTCAATGGGCATGCTGAAAAAATAACTACAGCATGCTGTAAAAAATCGTCATTGGCTTAAAAGCTGTGTCCTCCGCCTCCGCCGCTGTGGCCGCCTCCGCCACCACCGCCTCCGCCTTTACTTCTGGGTGCATAACGTTTGGTTTGATATTGATAAAAAGCCTCCGGCTTCGTGTGGGAAAACTTCACGGTTGCATTATCCAAAATTTCATTGTCGCTGGGAGCCCTTAACTTACTCATATAACTGGCCAGTAGAAAATTCGCAAACAATGCCAAAATCAATGCCAACAGCAGATTGCTGATATACTTCATAGGTTGGGAAATTCTGCCCCCCTGAAGCAGGGTATGGATTTCATCATAGGCGCAAGATGCGCAGCGATAATATTCTCCCTTGCTGGCATAGCGGTATACATTGTCCGTAATAGTCTCTGCATAATTTTCATTAATGACTTTATATATTGCACCATCACTGAAAATCCAAATTTTCCGATTAGCCATATCTATCAAAAAAAGCGTACCGCTTTTTGTACCAAACTTTGCATGATAATAGCTTTCTGCAAAGGCTGCTGCCGAAGAAGTATTCTCCCTCACAGTCTTGAACGCCACATTGCCATATTGGGTGATAGGCTCCATTTTCCATTGTAAAGAAATACGCTCTTCATTTGTCAGAAGTCCCGCATCATCCTCTAAAATCAGTCTGTATCCTGTCTCTTCATTTATTCCCTCTGCATTGACAAGTAAAGAACTTTCCGCTTTTACTTCTGACATATATGTCATAAACAAAAACAATGACCAAAGTATTGCCGCAAAAACAAGAGCTACTGCTTTTTTCAGTCTTTTCTGCCTTTTTAATGCTCCGTAAATTTCCATCTTTACCTCACATATCTCCTCCCCGTATATTAAATTGGGGCAATTCTCTGGTACTCAACTGATTATGGTGTTTAATTAAATCTATAAATGACCAGATAACCGTACACATACACGCACAGGCTCCGATATAATAAACCCAATCATATACCGGATGCAGAATAAAAACAAAAATTGCAATGAATGCTCCCAACAGCGGTTTTAACAAAGTGGTAAGCTTGTCTTCCAGATTACCGGCATAATTCATCTTTTTGGCAAACGCCCGTCTCCTTACCCTGAATTTGCGAAAAGCCTTGGAGGAATCCGAAAACAGGGCACACTTTACCACAAACCATACAAGCCCTACCACACCAAGCCGAATCACAAGCCTCATTCCCCTGCCGAATCCTCTGGATGCCATCTGTATAATCAGGGTAATCAGTACAAGTCCCCCAGTGACCAAAACCCCCTTGAGCCAATCCTTGACTCCTATTTTTTCGCTATTGCCAAAGCGTATTTTAATTTTCCGGGTGTCCTTGGCTTCCGGCTCTTCCTGATTCCCCCACATATGCCGATTCAACCATGCCTGTGTGGTCTGAATGCCCTTGTCATCCTGCCCAGACTCCTTTGCAAGTAAATGAGTCATCTGCCGGTTTGCCAAAAAGGCGCTGATTACGGCAAGGGCTGCTGCAATTAACAGAATTTTTACCGGGGTAATGGTGAAAAATATATTCAACAGAATAAAAATGGGGGCAGTACAGAGTACAGAGGAAGCCAGATATTTTTTCGGATCCACAGGCAGATCTGCAACTGCCTTTCCCGTCTGACCGTTCACTGCAGCATACACTACCCTGTCATCCTTTCGATAGGACAAAAACCATACAGGAAGCAATGCGAGATTCACGGTGGTTTTTTCAGGACGCACCGCATTCTCAAGAGCCCTTCTGTATTTCTCGCCGACCATCTCATAACGGGAGCAGTCAGGGCTTCCGCCAAGCTGGTCTGCGGCGTTCTGCGTAACCGTTTCTATAGCATCCGCCCAATATAAATCCTTCTCCACATCATTGGTGTCCGCATAAAATCCACTGAGAAAAGAAGGTGTAAAAGGCTTCACCGCCTTCATGTCAAAAGGAGCAATGGCTGCACTTAAATTGTCCGAAAAAGATGCCGAGGCATCATAAGCAATCCCCTTATATTCCTCATCTACATCACAGTGCAATTCATAATGCATTGTAATGACATATTCGCCATCCCTCTCAGACTGATTTCCCAGAAATACACCAGGTCCCTTTTTCTCAAAATCATACACCCAATAGGGCATATAAATACCCCGGAATTTCTGGATATACAATTCATCCTTTAATTCCGAAGGCGCAAAGATTGCCCGGCGCATCATCTTTATGTATGCATTCTTGCAATCTTCCTTTGTTTTTTGAAAAGGAATAATGAATTCCGGACGGCGCTCCCTGCTGATACGGCTGTCCAATATGGTTGCCCCGCCGCAAAAGCTGCAAAAGGTAGCCGCCGTCACATCTTCGCTAAGAATTTCAGCCCCGCACTGCGGACAGGTAAAAACCGTCACCTCATATTCTCCTTCATGCTCAGGCAAAACCTGTTCCTCCGCATCTCTCTCCTTTTGAAAATGATACGGATTCACCGTGGTATCACAATGGATGCAATAAAGTTTCTGCCTTGCAATGTCGAATTTTAAGTTAGCCGCGCAGTTCGGGCATTCGTACATGATTTCTCCTTCTTATTTCCCTTTGTATTCAGATTCAGTTTTTTCAATGCCTTCTCTGCAATCAAGCACTGTCCATGCTCCTGAATCACCAGAAGCCCGCTCTCATCCGCAGTATATAATCCGGCAAATTCTAACGCCTGCACACAGGCTTTGCTGTAACGCTCATAAGAGGCATCGCCCTTTTGCATATGTAAATAATAAGCGCCATTCATCTCATATAATGCGCTCTGCACCCGAAATGTTTTGGGAAGACAAGAGGCATATTCCATGACATCTCCCAGACTTCTGAATCGGAAAATCGCAAAATCCGGATGTATCTGCCGGGGAGCCTTCTCCCCCTCTCTTTGATTAGCGTCAATTCCGTTTTCTGGCAAACTGCCTGTTGCATGTCCTATTTTTTCCTTGGTCTGCTGCAAAAGATTTTTTACCTGCTTTAAGTACTCTACAATCTGCGCTCCTTCATTGCCCTCAAAAGGCTCTTTCTCAGAAAAAGTCAAAAGCATCCCCTGCTCCGGCAGCATCATAATCTGTAAGTCAAAGGCAAATCTGGGCGGCTTGTATCCTACCTCTTCCTCCGCCTGCTCAATAATCTCCCTGACAATCTCTTTTGCCTTGTCGCTGCGAAGCACAAAGTCTTTATAATCAATCTCATACTCTTCCAATTCCGCATTGGAAAGAAAGCATTTTACTGTTTTGTCATCCACACGCTCTATTTTCATACTAACCTCCATGATACTACTTCAAAGAAAGGGGTGTTTACGCGCCCTCAAAAAGGTGTGCTCACGCACCCTCTTGGTACTTTTTTATCATATCATACAATGCTAAATTTTGCTATAGGAATAATTATACAGTTTATGGGAATTCTCCCACGCCGCCCTTCTGACCTCCTCCTCGGAAAGTCCCTTTATCTGCGCCAAGGCTGTCACCACATAAGGAATATTAAGAGAATCATTGCGCTTTCCACGATTTGGCTCCGGTGCAAGATAGGGAGCGTCCGTTTCCAAAACAATGCGTTCCATGGGAATATACTCTGCTGCTTCCTTTAGTTTTTTGGCATTTTTAAAGGTCAGCACGCCACCGATGCCGATGTAAAATCCCATGTCCAGAAATATCTTCGCTGTTTCCTTTGTATAAGAAAAACAATGAACCACACCGCCTATCTCACCTGCACGCTCCTCCGCCATAATGTCCACTGTGTCCTTTGCCGCGTCCCTTGAATGGATAATGACAGGTTTCCCAAGCTCCCTTGCCATATGGAGTTGTTTTACAAACCACTCTTTCTGAATAGCAGGATCAGGTTCTTCCCAATGATAATCAAGCCCGATTTCTCCCACCGCCACACATTTTTCATAGCTACATTGCTCTTTTAACCAAACAAAAGATTTTTCCGTCAACTCCGCCGTTTCGCTGGGATGTATCCCGATTGCGCAGTAGATATGGGGATAAGTTTCCGCCAATTCTTTTGCCTTTTTGCAGGATGCAAGGCTTGCCCCTACATTCACTATTTTTGCAATACCTTGTTCAGGCAGCTGCTTTAAAAGAGTATCTCTGTCTTCATCAAATGCTTCATCATCATAATGGGCATGGGTGTCAAATATGGGTGTCATATGATGCTTTAAACCTCCGTAAATTAAAAGATAATGCGTAAGTTTGTTATACCATATAACTGTGATTATGTAAATGTATGATTTGCCCTTAGAGTGAGGGTTGGATGGAGATGATACATAGCACGGCCCAGCCAAAACGAAAACCCCGGGACTCGCACTCCCAGGGCTTTCTCTTTGTGGTATAATGTCTGGCTTTATCTCTTTTTTGCCCAATCTCCTTTTAACCATTCAGCCATTTCATAAAACGTGACATACTGTTATTTAACCAAGCATTAGATAATTGGCTTTGATTTTGCAGGCTCTCAAAAAATGTCTGCATATTTGCATACTTTGTATCTTTGAAAATGTTAGGAAGTTTTGTCTTTTCCATTTTTTCTTCCCATTCCTTGTATTCCTTGACTGCGGCTTCGCTGTTAGTTTCCCCTTTTTCATTTGTTGCATTTAATACTTTTGCCGCCCTTTTATGTAATTCCAAAAACTTTGCCCCGTACTTTTCGCCGTCCTTGTGATTAATGATACTTTGGTTTAATTCATTAATCTCTCTGTATAAATCCGGGGCTTTTGCTTTCAGAATATCCATATCGTCTACCTGTCCGGCAGAATTTAATCCTTTTTCAATGTGATAAGTAACCCTGCCGTCCTCTGCAACGCTTCCATTCATACCATACTTTGCAATGGTTTCCATAGCAGAAAGAAATTCTCCTGCCGTTTTTTCATTTAAGTAATTTTCAGCTAAGTATTTTGCTTCTTCCATACCAAAAGCAATCATACTTTTCCGTTCCTCTTCTGACATACCCGATACATTCCCCGGCATGAGATAGTTCTTGATAATCCCGTTAGCCGCTTTTACCACTTCTTCATCTGCTCCGGCAAGGCTGTTATANAGCTTNTCATTNGTCTGNNCATTNGGTATTACNATNCGGTGNGTATTNTCCATTTGTACCACCGTACCGTCAAATGCTGCCTGTCTTTCTGCCTGCCTTGCTGCTTCTTCCTCACTAAGCGGTCTGTCTAAATAGCCTTTCTTTCCCTCTATGAGCTTCGCCATTCCGTCCCCGGAAAATTCAACAATTACATCATCGCCATACTGCGAGCGGATGTCTTTCATTGCCTGCAATGTCTCTTCCCTGCTCATTTTATCCATTACCTTATTGCCGTGTTCATCAGTTGTGTTAAACTCATAGCGTACAAGTTTCGTTTTCCCTTTTTTNTCAGAACCATAATTTTTTATCGGCTCTGTTCCCTTATAAAANTGTTCATAACNGTTATTAACATTGATTGACATTATATTAACCTCCTTANTGAAAATTATATTATTTTAAACAGTGCCATCTCCCAATCGCCTTTTTGTCTTATGTATGGAACCCAAACTATCTCATTCGCTGAATCAGTTTCATATAAACATGACTGCCCACCGCCTCCAAAACCGGGAAGTTTCTCAAATCCTCCAAAAACAATATAGATTTCCCCGTCTGCATTGTTTTCACATAAAAAACTTTCAAAAGCTCCCTTATCTACATAAACATTTATTTCATCATAGGAAATCATGTGGTTTAAAATGCTACTGTCACTATAAAAGGTAACCTTATTGTTGTTATGGCTATATACCACCATACTTTCATCTTTGGTATATCGGGCGTATGAAACATTCTGAATCAATAAAACCGCTATCACCACACACAACATAGCAACAGCCAAAGTAC
>WFLX010292045.1_pt1 | contig 11280 bp, 9 predicted proteins | sample 4967041 | NCBI WGS metagenome assembly WFLX01 (sample SAMN12857096, study PRJNA449069) | gut metagenome | isolation source: stool from male and female vole | host: Microtus ochrogaster | place: USA:Florida | collected 2017 | reverse complement strand
TCCATGATGAGGCCGTTGGTGTGGTCTTCATGCACGGGGGCGGAGGCCTGGCCCGGGTCGAGTCCCGCCACAAGGGTCTGCTCCACTTCGGCGGCGATGGTGTCGCCCTCTGCCGGAAGGGCGGAGACTATGCCGGGGTCGGCAGGGAGGGAGATTAAGTCAGGTATCATATGTCTACTTGGCTTGNGAGGTTGATGGNTCGTGTGGGANTCAAGTCGCGGAGCNCGCGCAGCACGGGCAGCAGGNCGCTGCNCGTATGCACGAGCACCACGAGATTTAGCTCGGTGGTGTCGCGCTCATAGTTCTGCTCAATATAGTACATGGCCAGGCGTATGTCATTATCCTTGAGAACTTCGCGGTAGGGGGCCACATCATCCACTATGCCGGTGACCTTGATATTGATCACCTTGTTCTCCTGGCCCACGCGCCTGGTGTGCTCATACCATTCGAAGCCCATGAGCACCAGCAGGATCAGCGCCGTCGCCCCTAAGGCGGAATAGTACATGCCCACTCCGACGGCCATGCCGATGATGGCTGTGATCCAGATGCCGGCGGCTGTAGTCAGGCCTCTGACGGCCCCCTTCTGCTGTATCATGGCCCCTCCGCCAAGGAAGCCTATGCCGGTGATGACCTGAGCGGCTATTCGCCCGGGGTCGCCGTTCTTGAGGCCGAGGTATACCTGCGGCACATAGATGGAGAGGAGCATGGCCATGCACGCTCCCATCGATATGAGAGCGAAGGTGCGTATGCCGGCTATCTGCCCCTTGTGCTTGCGCTCAGCCCCCACTACCGACCCGAGCACGGCGCTCAGTATGAGGCGGGCTATGGCGTTGACCGGAGTCACGTCGAGCGATGAAAGATGGGCGCAGAAGTCCTGGAATATATTGAGCAAAATCATGTGTGCNTGTTGGGGTTNGCGTTATGCGGTGTCTCGGAGGCGTTGCGCCCCCCTCAGAAGGGGAGCCCGGTGCCTATGTAGCCGATCGAGACATCCTTGCTGAAGTCCGAGGCCACGGGGGCGGCTTTGCCGTCATACATCTTTTTGGCGGCCTCGTCGCCCGGATTGTCGAGCGAGGGCTGGAACCACAGGCCCTCCCAGGTCCAGTACCACGCGCCGTTGCCCTCGACCGTCTCCCATTCGGCTTTCACGCCGGGCAGTGCGAGCACGGAGGCGAAGGGGCTCGAAAGGGTGATGTCATCCCCTTCGGGCACNGCCACTGCGCACTGGTCATCGTTGAGGATGATGACATCCACTTTGTCCTCGCCGAAGTCTATGACGGTGAAGGGATATGAGAAGGCCTCCGGGGCATCGGCGTTGCTGAATACGTAGGCCGTGCTCTCGTAGTCATTCTCCACCGAGCGCTCGGTGTAGAGGCCTGCGACCTGCGCGGGGAGGTCGGAGACCCTCATTCCGATTTTCACGGGGCCCAGCCCCTCGGAGGTGAGGTAGAAAGTCGGCAGTGTGTCGGGCATGGCGGCCGCGCGCGCCGCCTTCTCGGAGTCGGCGATGGCGGCGGAGTCGGTCGCTCCGCTCTTGCCCGAGCCGCACGAGGCGAGTGTCAGGGCCGAGGCAAGGAGGAGCATGAGNAGNTTGCTGTTGCGGTTGATGATGCTGTTCATAATGATGTTATTGNAATTTTGTTTTTATATGGTTCATTATTGATTATCTTTGATTTACGCTCACGCGCCCCCGGGGATGATAGCGTGGGGGTTGTCATGGTCGGCGCTCATCTGGTCGGGATAGATGACCACGATGTTGGCCATGGAGAAGTGTCGGCTCAGGAAGCCGGGCATGTCGACCCATTCCGAACTGCTCGACACACTTCCTTTGCGNCCGCTGACNATCATCAGGAGGTCTTCATCGCCTATCTCGCCTGAGAGGACGATGAAGTCATCCCACGAGTTCATGGCCTTGTAGACGCGGCGCACGGGATAGCCCGCCTCGCGGATGGCCTCCTCGATAAACCGGCAGCTCGGCGTGTAGGCCATGAAAAGTATCTTGCAGCTCAGCTGGGAGGCCAGATTGCATACCCTCGCTATCCAGCTGCGGAAGCCTGTCTCGTACTCGGCGTTGCGCGGCACTACTACCACAAGGCGCTTGACCGTGTCAACGGGGATGAAGCAGCGCGAGATGATGACCATCCGGGCCGTCATGCGCAGCAGCCCCTCGATGAGAGAGCCGTAAAAGGTGTCGACGATGTTGCTCTTGCGGTGCAGGCCTATGATGAGGTCAGTGCTGTGGCGCTCGCGGGCTACGTTGACCATGCCCGAGATGATGTTCATGTCAAAACGCTCCACTTCGTGCACGGGCATGTCCATCGCGGCCGCGGCTCCGGCTGCTGCCTGCATGGCTTCGCGGCCCGACCTGACGGTGCGGCCGTCATCAGAGGAGCGCACAAAGAGGGTGGTGATGGCCTCGTGGTTCTCGGTGCTGCGCATGAAGACTGCCATCTTCATCAGGCCCTCGGCTGTCATGGGGTTGGCCACGGCCACAAGCTGGCGGGCGAACCTCGGCCCCTCTCCCGCCCCCTCCTTCTCCAGGCTCTCGGCGGCGCGCGCTATGCGCAGCCGGATGGAGGTGCGCTCGGTGACCACGGAGGCCACTATGCAGCAGGCCAGTATCATCACCACGGCGCCGTTCATCAGGTCCTCGGTCAGCAGCCCGTACTGGAATCCTATGGTGGCGGCGGCGATGGTGGCTGCCGCCTTGCCTCCGGTCAGTCCGAACATCAGACGGCGGTCAGCGGGCCCGAGGCGGAGGACCTTGCTCCCTATCCAGGCGGCCAGCCATTTGCTGAAGAGGGCCACGGCCACCATGTTGAGGGCTATCCACCCTACGCCCCACCCCTTGAAGATAACGTGCACATTGAGCAGCATGCCCACTCCTATGAGGAAATAAGGAATGAAAATGGCGTTGCCGGCAAACTCGATGCGGCGCATCAGTGGCGACCTCACCGGGATGAGACGGTTAAGGACGAGCCCGGCATAGAAGGCTCCCAGAATCCCCTCCAGGCCGATGGCCTGGGCAAGCAGAGAGGCTAGGCACACCATAGCCAGCACGAATATGAACTGGCCTACGCTGTCGCCGACATGGCGGAAAAACCGGCGCGTCAGCCACGGGAAGGCGTACCCCACCACGGCAGCGTACGCCACCGTGAAGCCCAGGATGCGCGCCACTCCCCACCAGTCGAAGAATCCCTTGCTGCGCACAGCCACCACTTCGGCCAGGGCGAGAAGGGCGAGAAGCACTGCCACTATCGTGGAGCACACGGCGATGACCGCGCCCCGGTCGTTCTGCAGGCCGAAACGGCTGACAATGGGATAGGAGACCAGCGTGTGCGAGGCATACATGGATGCGATCAGCACGGCCGTGTCCCATCCCACCCCGAAGGCCCACCGGCTGCAGAATNTGCCGGCAGCCATGGGCNGAGTGAAGCTTATCANGCCGAATATGACACNCCCCTNTAGATTGCGCCGCAGATGATACATGTCTATCTCGACTGCGGCGAGAAACATCAGGTATAGGATGCCGACCTGGCCGAATATCTGGAAACTGGCGTCGCGCTCCACCAGGTTGATGCCGTAAGGGCCGATGGCCACTCCGGCAAGGATGAGCCCGACTATGTTGGGTATCTTGAGACGCCGCAGCAGCAGGGGCGTGCCGAGGATTACGGCAAGCACCACCATGAAAATGGCTACCGGATTATGCAGCGGCAGTGACAAGATCAGTTATTAGTTATTAGTTATTAGTTGTTAGTTTTTAGTTGTACGGTAGGGCTGCGTGCCCGGGAGCGGGAGCCCTCCGCTGCTATTTTTCACTTGTGAAAAACAGCGCGGCGGCGTTGCGGTCGGTCGCCTCCTCCACCACCTCTTCCGGCAGTCCGAGCGAGTCGGCTGCCGTGCGCAGGATATGCGTCAGATAGGCGCTTTCGTTGCGCCGTCCGCGGTGCGGCACGGGGGCGAGATATGGCGAGTCAGTCTCCAGCAGGAGGCGGTCAAGCCCGATGACAGGGAGCGCCTCGCGCAGCGCCGGAGCGTTTTTGTAGGTGACCACTCCGTTGATGCCAAACCAGGGGTCGCATACCTCCCTTATCCTCCTTACGTCCTCCGGACCGCCGGTGAAACTGTGGAACACCAGTCTCGGCAGCATCNCGCCATGCCTTGAGGCGCATCCCCGGATGGCCTCGAGGGTCTCCTCAAGGGCATCGCGGCTGTGGATGATGACCGGAAGTCCGCGCTCCACAGCCATGTCAAGCTGACGGGAAAAGGCCTCCATCTGCGCCGGGAGCGTCGATGCGTCCCAGTGCAGGTCGATGCCCACCTCCCCTATCGCGGCCACGGGCAGCCCCGATGCGTCATACATGCGCTGCATGTNGNCAAGANGACCCTGCCAGTCATCGCCTAACTCTGTGGGATGCAACCCTAAGGCTATCCTGATATTCTCGGGATAACGTGCGGCCAGCCCTAAGAGAGCCGGGGCGCTTTCGGGGTCTATGCCCGGGAAGACCATGCGCGAGACTCCGGCCTCCAGAGCGCGGCCCACAGCCGCCTCCCCCTCGCCGGACCCCTCCAGGGAATAGAGGTGGGTATGAGTATCGGTCATTTGCGTCTTCCGGCCAGTTTTTCGACAAGACGGCGGAACGCCTCTTTCTGAGGCTCACCCAGCCCGGCCCCCTTCAGGGCCGTCATGGCGCGCGACGCGTAGTCAGCCACAGCTGCATGAGCGCTCTCCTTGAGACCTAATTTCTCATATATGCGTGTCACGGTGCGCACCTTTGTGTCAGAAGCCGGCATGGCCATGGCCACACGCAGGGCCTCCACGTCAGGACGCCCGCTCTGGAGCCCGGACACCAGGAGGTAGGTCTGCTTGTTCTGGCGGATGTCATTGCCGATAGGCTTGCCGAAGGTCGACGGGTCGCCGAAGGTGTCAAGCCAGTCATCCTCAATCTGGAAAGCTACGCCCAGCATCATGCCGAACTCATACATCTTGCGCGCATCCTCCTCGGAAGCGCCTCCGATCAGAGCCCCTAACATGACGGCAAACCCTAACAGGGCCCCGGTCTTGAGCTTTATCATCTCTATGTATTCATCGATTGTGACAGCCTCACCCTTTTCGAAGTCCATATCCAGGCGCTGCCCCTCATAGACATCCAGGGCCATGCGGTCGAAGGCCGAAAGGACGCGGCGCAGGATCGGGTCTTCCACGCGGGTGACATACTCCGTGGCCAGGGTCAGCATGNTGTCGCCCNAGAGGANNGCCGTATTNGCNNCCCAGCNCGCATGCACCGACGGACGGCCGCGGCGCAGGGCCGAATTGTCCATCACATCATCATGCAGCAGGGTGAAGTTATGAAACAGCTCCACGCCCACGGCAGGCTCCAGAGCCTTCTGCGGGTCAGCGCCGAAAGCCTCGGCGCCCATCAGCACCATCACAGGGCGGAGGCGCTTGCCCCCGGCCTCCATTCCATACTTCACCGGACCGTACAGACCCTCCAGCTTTCCGCCGGGCAGGGACATGGCCCGCACAGCGCTCTCCACAATCGCGGAATATTCAGATATTCTCTTCATAATTCTAATTCATAATTGACGAAGGCCGCAGATGCCTCCTATTCGTAACTGGCAAGTCTGCCAATCCCTCGTGTTCGTAACTGACGAAGGGCGCAGATGCCTCCTATTCGTAATTTATGAAGGCCTCATATACGGCCGGATCAAGATCCTTCCCCCGGTCAAGCTTCAGCACCGTCTTGAATCCGGTGAGGAAACGCGTGAATGTCTTCGGGTCATCGGCGCAAGCCTGGCGCAGCGCCTCAATCTCGGCTTTCACCTCCGCCGGGCTCATATGGCGCTCACGTATCTGGTCCACATAATGAAGTCCAAGCTCATAGCCGAGCCCCTGGGGATCCACAAGGCCCGACTGGGCGATGATGCTCATGCGCTCAGGCAGCGGCAGCGATGACGAGAAACGGTCGAACTCATCGCTGAAGATGGCCAGCGTGCTGTCCGAATAATGCTCATAGGCATAAAGGGAGGCTGTGGCAAGCGTGTCTATCTTGGCCCCGGGAACCTTGCCCAGGGAGGCCAGGCAGATGAAACGCGCCACCGAATCGGGCGAAGCATTCTCCATCACGTATGCCACACGCTCCTCATCAGAGAGGGAATTGAAATTATCGGGAAAGGCACCGGCCTGGCCGCCGCTCTTTCCGCACCCTCCGCTCAGAATCACCGCCCCCATCAGCAGCGCCCCGCTCACACTCCGTATCGCCTTCATATCAGATGCAAGGTAATTTTAAAGTTAAAAGCCCCAACACGCGCCGTATCACCGCCTTACGGCTCCCACACAGTCCCCGCAGGCGAATCAAAGCACTCGTGGCGCAAAAAATTATTGACAAAATTACAAAAAAAACTGCAAAAATCTATTGCCATTCCAAATAAAAGTATTAACNTCGCNGCGAAAAACNANANCAACGNCCCACCCGGCATGNCAGCCCCGGCCAAACGGCAGCAATGCAGCCGTCATCAAGGAGGCACACAGCCCCCGAGATGAGGAGGCAGACAGCCCCCGAGATGAGGAGGCACACAGTCGCCGAGCTGAGGAAGCAGACAGCCGCCGAGATGCAGGAAATGTCAAGGNGAAACCGTTGAGAANCCAGCTANGGAGTGATGCTCGAGTGGCTGAAGAGGCACGCCTGGAAAGCGTGTGTGCGCCAAAAGCGTACCGCGAGTTCGAATCTCGCTCACTCCGCAAAAGAGAGGATTGATCCTCTCTTTTTTAGTCCCAACTTAATAATTTGGAGTATTACTCCAAATTATTCGGAGCGACACTCTTGTTTATTAGAATTGATCATCCAGATAATTTAAAGTTAAACCTTAAATTATTTGAACAAACACTTTAAAATCTGTAATTAACATGGAGAATTATAAACCCAGATTACTTTCTACACAAATTAAGGATGCAGAGCCCTATTACCCGGTGATAGTGATAACCGGTCCAAGGCAATCCGGTAAAACTTGTCTTTGCAGGCATTTGTATCCCGATTATAACTATGTGAGTCTGGAACATGTTGTAACCAGAACGGCAGCTATGGAAGATCCAGTTGGCTTTATTGAAGACTTAGGAGATAAGGTCATCATTGATGAAGTGCAACACGTTCCGGAACTGCTATCCATGATTCAAGTCCGCGTGGACGAAAACAGAAAGCTCCGTTATATCCTTACCGGAAGCAGCAATTTCTCGTTATTGAAAACCGTCACACAGTCATTGGCGGGTCGGGCAGCTCTCTTTACCTTACTCCCCTTCTCTTTTAAGGAGATGGATAAAAGTGAGCTTGACAATTCTGTAGAAAAACTCTTATGGCAAGGTCAATATCCCGGTGTGCTTGTCAATCACGATGTTCCCCGTCGTTTTTACAGAAATTATTATAATACATATATTGAAAGGGATCTGCGCGACCTGCTGAGAATCAAGAATCTCCTCGAGTTTGACAAGTTTGTAAGATTACTGGCAACCCGGGTCGGTTCAGAATTCAATGCATCTTCCTTGGCGCGGGAAGTGGGTGTCACTTCCAAGACAATTTCAGAGTGGTTCTCTATGTTGGCCACTTCCTATATTGCATTTCAGTTGCCACCATATTTCCATAACCTTACTAAAAGACTCACCAAAATGCCTAAGGTCTATTTCTATGACACAGGACTTCTATGCTATCTCCTGAAGATTGCAAGTTATGAACAATTGGAGTCCCATCCTTTGAAAGGAGCGATTTTCGAGAATATGGCAGTATGCGAGCTGATTAAAAATCAATTCAACAATGATCTCGATGCAGATCTATATTTCTATCGGGAACAATCGGGCAAGGAAGTTGATGCAGTGTTGGTAACACCAGAAGGCCTTAACCTATATGAAATGAAAGCGGGGAAGATGCTGCGACCTGATTATAGAGAAAACATGAATGCACTGAAAAGCCTTCTCCCCAATATCAAATCAACAAGCGTAATATATGACGGCGAGAGCTATCCTCCAATCTGCATCAACATCCGGGATATATGAAACTGAGGTTGCTATAAAAAGAAGCGTCATAACCTGCTGATTTTTCTGCGAAGTTGTGGATGATATGACGGTTGCGAAATGACGCTTATTCTAAGGTGTCATTCTTCAAAATATTACAAAAGTCATCAAAAAGCAAGTGATACTCNTACNCTTTCTTCTCANCCAGCGTAACGAANATAAGATTTTNTNCGGGATCGCAGAATATTTCTTACATCGGTAGCGATACCACCATAAGCCTTTGCNTGCNCCTGGTGGAGACGCACGNTAAGGGCCTNTCCGGTGTGATTTATTCATAATTAATGCCCCGTCTCATGAAAATTAATGCCCCGCCTCACGAAACTTCGTGAGGCGGGGTCTATTTATGAGATAGTGTCTATTTTGGAGACGGGGTTACAGGATGCTGGCCTTTATCATGCTTACTATATAGCGCACATCATCGTCCGTAACCCAAGGGCCGGCAGGCAGGCAGAGGCCTACTTTGAAGAGCGACTCGCTGACACCGTTGACATATGCCGGGGCATCCTTGTAGACGGGCTGCTTGTGCATCGGCTTCCATAGCGGACGCGCCTCAATGCCGGCTGCATCGAGGGCCACGCGCATGGCCTCTACATTATCATTGGGCTGGCAGTCGGTAGTCGGGGTGGCGGCCACGTGGATGACGCCCGCCGCGCCTCCTACAGCCCCCTTTATCACCTCCTTGTAGGCATTCTCCTCCCCTTTCACTCTCAGCGAAGGGGAGAGGGTGCAGGTGCAGAGCCAGAAATTGGAATCGAATTCCGGCCCGGGGCTCTTGTGCATCTCTATGCCCTCAACATCCCCGAGCAGCTCGCAATACAGCTCCTGCACATGCTGGTGGTGGGCGATGTGGTCATCAAGGATGGTCATCTGCCCGCGGCCGATTCCGGCGCAGATGTTGCTCATGCGGTAGTTGTAGCCGATGGCTTCATGCTGGTAATAGGGATAGCTCTCACGCGCCTGGGTGGCATACCACATGATGTTGCTCTTGGCCTCGGCATCATCGCAAATCAGTGCACCGCCGCCTGAGGTGGTAATCATCTTGTTGCCGTTGAACGACAGCACTCCGAAGCGGCCGAACGTCCCGAGCACCTGCCCGTCATATCTCGAGCCGAGCCCCTCGGCCGCATCCTCAATCACCGGGATGTCATACCTGCGGGCAATCTCCATTATGCGGTCAATCTTGTAAGGCATGCCGTAGAGGGCCACCGGCACTATGGCCTTGGGCTTCTTTCCGGTCACTGCGATACGGTCCTTGATGGCCTCTTCAAGCAGGTCGGGATCCATATTCCACGTCTCAGGCTCGGAGTCGATAAAGACGGGTGTGGCGCCCAGATATGTGATGGGATGCGATGAAGCGCAGAACGTGAACGACTGCACCAGCACCTCATCGCCGGGGCCCACGCCGCAGCCTATCAGGGCCAGGTGCACCGCGGCCGTGCCCGCCGAGAGGGCCACCACCTCCTTGTGGAGCGGCTCGCCGTGCTTGCGATGGTTGACAAACTTCTCGAGGTCCTTCTCGAACCCGTTGACATTAGGCCCTAAGGGCACCACCCAGTTGGAGTCGAAGGCCTCCTTGACGAAATCCATCTCCTTGCCGCTCATGTGGGCAAGGCAGAGCAGTATTCTTTCTCTCATATTATCTTCTATCTTGAGTGCTTCCCTCAGCGGAGGGAAGCAGATGAAACAGTATCTTCGGGGTGAGCCAGGAGCTGTCTCAGCTGCCCCCCCAGCCAGCGGCTGTATACAATAGCCCCCGCATTATTGAGATGGTCCTCGTTCTGAAACAAGGCCCGGTCATCAAACAGCTCCGGGTCAGTCTTGAAATTTATCACCGGCACCGAATCTCTCCGTGCCAGCTCCAGGCCGTATCTGTAGGAATAATTCTGACCCAGGTAAGGTGAGACCGTAAAGATGAGGCGCACTCCCCTCTCCCTGCATTTCGCAATGAATCTGTCCAGATAACGCATCTTTACGGTATCATATGTGTAATTCCCCCTCTCCTCGGGATTTTCGGCTTCCACACGCATATCCCCGGAATACCGGGTCCAGAGTGGCACATATCCTGCCCGGGAGTCAATAGGTGCCACGAAACAGTCATAGAGCAAGTTCCCTATTCCCGAGTTGATGCGGTACAGGTGCGAAAGCATCTTGACGCGCTCCGTCGGATTCACTTCCATGAATATGGAATCAACGCCCTTTACATCATATGCTCCTCTGAGATGAGCAAGATAACGGCTGTTGTCACCTTCCAGATAGTCGAATGAAGAAGTGAGCTCGTAGACTATTGTCTTCACATGTTTCCGCTCGAGCAGCTGCAGGAGGACACCGTAGTTGTAAATCACCCCTTGTCCGTCCATGCCGGCATTGTACATCTTTGCACCTAACGAATCAGACAGAATGGAGGGAATTGCATGATGGGCCGCCCTTGATGAGCCCACAATCACAATCTCCTCATCGGAACGGTTTTTAATATATTGCTCTTTGAAGGTATCTCCTCCCTTTGCCCGCATCCTTAACGCAGAAGCGGCCAGTCCTGCAGCCATGTCGACCGCTGCAAGTATGGCAAAGAAAAGTGCGAGTTTAATCAGAAATTTCTTCAAGACTCAGAAACTTACGTATATGAACTGACCCGAATCCAGCACTCCGAAAGTCATAATCAGCACAGCCAGGAGGATATATGCCCCCCATCTGACTATGGCATGCCTGTTAAGGGCGGCGACTGCACCCGGTTTGAACTCCCGCAAAATGTCAGCTGCGAAAACTATCGGCGCTATGACCGCGAGGTGGAAGAAAGTAGTCGGATGGATATAGGGAATACCGAAATCCGAAAAAATGTGGCGGATGACATAGAAGCCCTCTCCAATGGTCGGCAGACGGAAGAAAATCCAGGCAAAATTGACAATGGTAAAAGTCAGCGCAATTCTCCCGGCAACCTTCAGGAAGCCCTTTGCGGAGGCGTTTAAACCAAAAAACTTCTCCACGCACTGCGCCGCTCCGTGTATCATTCCCCAGAAGATGAACGTCCATGCAGCTCCGTGCCATATGCCGCTGACGAGGAATGTCAGGAGGATGTTGAAGTATGTGCGCAGTCTGCCGCGCCGGCTTCCTCCCTGTGGAATATAGATGTAGGTGGTCAGCCAGCGTGTCAGAGAGATATTCCATCGTTTCCAGAAGCCCGTTATGGAAGTTGCCAGATAGGGACGGTTGAAGTTCTTGAT
>WFLX010259180.1_pt1 | contig 11280 bp, 8 predicted proteins | sample 4967041 | NCBI WGS metagenome assembly WFLX01 (sample SAMN12857096, study PRJNA449069) | gut metagenome | isolation source: stool from male and female vole | host: Microtus ochrogaster | place: USA:Florida | collected 2017 | reverse complement strand
CGAGGGCTTCCGCTCGGCCGGATTCGAGATCGGCCACACCTCCACCCCGATCATCCCCCTCTACATCCGCGACGACTTCAAGACATTTGCCGTCACCCGCGACCTGCTCGAGGAGGGCATCTTTGTCAACCCCGTGGTGACACCCGCCGTGGCCCCCACCGACACCCTCATCAGATTCTCGCTCATGGCCACACACTCCATGGAGCAGGTAGACCGCGCACTCGAGACGATCGAGCGCGTGTTCCGCAAGCACGACATCCTCAAGAACTGATCCGTCACTATCCCTTGATATAACTCGGGAGGTGCAACGCTTATCACAGCGCATTGCACCTCCCGATGATTTTTTTCTTGGGCCGATCGAGCCGTCAGCGCAGACGGTCGTAGGAACGCAGCAGCTTGATGTCCTTGTTGATGCCCGAGATGCCGAGAATCTCGAACAGGGCGGCAAGGGGCAGCACAATGTCCCACACGGTGAAATGAGCGTCAAGCTCCTCGGCACGGGCCTCCTTGAAGAGCGCGAAGCACACCACGGCGATTATGGCCAGCGTGAGCATGAGGCACACCATCAGCACCGTGCGCTGGAACGAGATGTTGCGATAGAGGAACAGGTCGGCGATCAGGAGTATGGCCACCGCTCCCGCGGGGATCAGCACACCATATTCACTCATGGTGTAGAGAGAGGCCGTCTCCCCACCCTCGAGGTGGACTATCTCGCCATAAGGCACTACGAGGAATATGGCCATACAAATGATGGCCAGAAAGATGTAAACCGATTGGATGCGTTGTATCTGCATGACTTAACAGGGGTTTTAAGTGAAACGGATAGGTGAAAATTTTGTCAAATGTACTAATTTTTTAACAATCCCCGCCGCGAATAGTTAGTAAATTGTTGTAAATTTGTATCACTCTACTGAGTTTCCCGTCCAAAAGCTACCGCAACCTACTCACAACAAGACAAAACATATAACACGACTATATATATATGACTACAGACAACCGTCCGCTCATCATGGTGACCAACGACGATGGCGTCCACTCGCGCGGCATCGCGGCCCTCGTCGGCGTGGCCTCCTGCTTCGGCCAAGTCACAGTGGTGGCGCCCGCTGTCCCGCAGTCGGGCAAATCATCGGCCATCACCACCGACTCTCCCCTCTACATAGCCTCGCATCCGGCCATCGGATCGGCCGAGGTCTACAGCGTCAGCGGCACACCGGTGGACTGCGTGAAGCTCGGGCTCCACGCCATAATGGACCGCAAGCCCGACCTGCTCCTCTCGGGCATCAACCACGGCTCGAACGCCGCTGTCAACAACATATACTCAGGCACCATGGGAGCCGCCATGGAGGGGTGTGTGGTGGGGATCCCCTCGGTGGGATTCTCGCTGCTCGACCACAGCCCCTCGGCCGACTTCACGGCCACACTCCCCTTTGTCGGCGACATTATCCGCCGCGTGCTCGCTTCCGGGCTGCCCGAGGGGATCTGTCTCAACGTCAACTTCCCCGCCACTCCCACCATCGAGGGACTCAAGGCGGTGAGGGCCGCCGAGGGATACTGGAGCGAGGAGTATGCCGACATGGCCACCCCGTCGGGCAAGCCTTTCTACTGGCTCACAGGCAAGTTTCACAACTGCGAGCCAGACAATCCCGACACCGACGAGTATTGGCTGGCCCGCGGCTGGGGCAGCGTGGTGCCCATCCGCCCCGACCAGACTGCCGCCGACACCATCGCCGACATAGAGAAGATGCTGGGATGAGAGGGATGNTGCGCACCCTGTTGGCGCTCCTGCTGGCGATAGCTGCGGGCGCCCCGTCGCTGNGGGCATTTNNCCTGCAGGTGGCCGGGCTCGNCACCACGNNCACCGNTGTGTGGATCAGAGNCCTGCGCTGGNGCAACGATGTGGTGAAGGCCAACATCGACACTTCGCTCGTCCCCGCCTCGGTGATGAAAAGCATCACCGCCGCCTCGCTGCTCAATCTCGCCGACCCGGCCGAGCGGTTTGCCACACAGGTCTATGCCACCGGCACGGTGAACGCCGACGGTGTGCTCGACGGCGACATAGTGATACGCGCCTCCGGCGACCCCACCATCGAGTCGCAGTTCTTCCCGGCCAACCTCGGGTTTGCCGACAGCATCGTGGCCGGGGTGCGCCGCCTCGGCATCCGGGCAGTCAGCGGCTCGGTCATCGTCGACGAGAGCGACTTCCCCGACGCCACCACACCGCCGGGATGGATGGCCGAGGATATAGTGTGGCCCTACGGGGCACGGCTCCACGGGGCCAACTTCCGCGACAACCGTTTCCGCCTGCGCTACCCCTCGCGCGAGACATCGCCCCACGTGCCCGACATCAAATTCTCAGTCGTCCCGGGCAAAGGACGCGGAGCCAAAATCGACCGCAAGGATGGATCGGAGACATTCATTGTCAGCGGCAACACCCGCCGGGGTGTGTCGGACACATTCTCGATGCCCTATCCGCGCAAGGCCATGCAGGCCGAGGTGGCCTCGGCTCTCCGCGAGGCCGGGATAGAGGTGCGCGGCGCGGCCACCGCTCAGCCCGGGGCCGACACCATGCCGGTCTACACCCATCTCTCGCCCGCGTTTGGCGACATATTGCGCAGCCTGATGCACCGCTCGGACAATCTCATGGCCGAGGGTATGCAGCGNGCCATAGCGCCGGGAGGCACACGCGCCGACGCCATACGCGAACTCAATGCCATATGGACCCTCGCCGGCATCAGCCCTCACGGCGTGAAGATCGTGGACGGCAGCGGCCTGTCGCGCGACGACAGGCTCACGGCGCGGTTTCTCGGCGAGGTCAACATGTATATGCTGGCCGACGAGTTCGNGACAGACTACACGTCGCTCTTTCCCCGTGCGNGGCGCGACGGCACCATGCGCGGTTTTCTCGCCGGCACTCCTCTCGAGGGGCGCGTGGCCATGAAGACAGGCTCCATGAAGGGTGTGCAGTCATACAGCGGTTACCTCTTTGACGAGGAGGGGACCCCGACNCACATACTGGTTTTCATGGTCAACGGCTTCAGATGCTCGAGGNCGGCGTTAAAAAATGCCATCCAAAAATTGTTATTAGATACTTTTTGCGTAAGTTTGCAGAATGAAAGACAGGAATGATATAATCGACGGCATGGTGACGCTGTCATACGAGATAGAGGGACTNCTGCTGCTGATGAGATCGCGCGGGGAGGATGCCTCTGTCCGGATGTGTGAACTCCTCAAGGAGAAAACCGCCGCACTNGCCGGCATGGCACAGTCGCTCCCGGCCAACGAAGCANCCGTCGTTGAGACGACACCNGTCATTGAGGAGACTCCCGTCNTTGAGNNGNCNCCCGNCATTGAGACGACTCCCGTCATTGAGACGACTCCCGTCGTTGAGACGACTCCCGTCATTGAGGCATCCCCCGATCCTGCTCCCGTGACGCTCGACGAGCGGCTGGCATGCCAGCGCGCCCGCGACATCACCAAGGCCTTCACCATCAACGACCGTTTCCGCTACAACCGCACCCTCTTCCACGACTCTCCCGCCGAGTTTGACGAGACACTCGATGTCATCGCCGGGATGGCAGACTTTGACGAGGCCGAGGAATATTTCTACAACGACCTCTGCTGGGATCCCGACAACGAGGATGTCAAGGCATTCATGGAGACAGTGCGTCGCCACTTCTGACAAAACTTCTCTACCGATGGGCAAGCTCTATATAGTCCCCACCCCGGTGGGCAACATGGCCGACATGACACCGCGCGCTGTGGAGACCCTCCGCAACGTCAGTGTCATATTTGCCGAGGACACTCGCACCTCGGCCGTGCTGCTGCGCCACTTCGGCATCACCACCCCCTGCCTGAGCCACCACAAATTCAACGAGCATGCCACCACCCGCCCCATCATCGACCGCATAGCCGGGGGCGAGGATGTGGCCCTGATCTCCGATGCCGGCACCCCCGGCATCAGCGACCCGGGCTTCCTGCTGACGCGTGAATGTCGACGCGAGGGGATCGAGGTGGAGACCCTGCCGGGCCCCACGGCATTCGTGCCCGCGCTGCTCAACTCGGGTCTGCCTACGGACAGGTTCACGTTTGAGGGATTTCTTCCGCCCAAGAAAGGGAGACGCACCCGGCTCGAGGCGATAGCGGGCGCCGACTGCACATCGATCATCTACGAGTCGCCGCTGCGACTGGTGAAGACCCTTGGCGAGCTGGCCGATGTGTGCGGCCCCGAGCGGCAGGCATCAGTGTCGCGCGAGATCTCCAAACTCCACGACACCACCGTGCGCGGCACCCTCGGATGGCTCAGGGACTACTTTGCCGAGAACAATCCCCGCGGCGAGATTGTTATAATCTTAGGTGCTCCCGAGTCGCAGGCACGCACCCACCGCAACAAATACAAGAACGTTGATCCTCAATAAGTTATCAGACTACTCAACAGCAATAGCATATTTTTATCAACCTCTCACGAGATCAGCTATATGAAAAAGATTGCTACCGTGGCCCTCGTGGCCGCCACGATTCTCACCGGCTGCAACGCCGACAAGCTCCGCGAAGCCGAGGAGCAGAACTCACAGCTCAAAGGCGACCTGAGGGAGACACTCGCCACTCAGGACTCTCTGCTCGTGCTCGTCAACGACATCTCGGACGGCATGGCCCAGATCAAGGACCTTGAGAAGATCATCTCCACTCCCGGCTCGCTGTCAGGCGAGTCTACCTCGCGCAAGGAGCAGATCCGCAACGACATGATCGCCATTCAGCAGGCCCTTCAGGAGCGTCGCCAGCGCCTCGAGGAGCTCGAGAAGAAACTGGCTGCCACCAGCGGCGAGAACTCTACGCTCAAGCGCACCATCTCCAATCTCAAGGCCCAGATAGCCGAGCAGACCACCGAGATAGCCACCCTCACCAATCAGCTGGCCAGCGCCAACATCCGCATCGAGGAGCTCACCACCACAGTCTCCGACCTCAACACCCGCGTAGACTCGCTGCGTGCCGACGTCACCGCCGAGGAGGCAGCCAAGCGTGAGGCTCAGGAGGAGGCNACNGCCGCTGTCAACCAGCTCAACACCGTCTACTATGCCATCGGCACCAACAAGGAGCTCAAGGAGCGCGGCATCATCGAGAGCGGTTTCCTGCGCAAGACCAAGATAATGAAGGGTGAATTTGACATGAACTACTTCACCACAGCCGACAAGCGCACCCTCACCGAGATCAACACCCACAGCGACAAGGCTGAGGTCAAGACCTCGCAGCCCAAGGACTCTTATACCATCGTCACCGTCAACGGGCAGAAGGTGCTCCGNATCACCAACCCCGAGAAGTTCTGGCAGCTGTCCAACTTCCTTGTGATCAAGGTTGACTGACGCACCCCGTCGGCTCCGACCCCTGCAACACACCGCCTCCCGCAGCCATCAGGCCGCAGGAGGCGGTGATTTTTGAGCGGGGCAATTTTTCGGGCCGCTACTCGTTATATATCTGAATATAACGGATAGTTAGCCCAATGCTCAGACACATCATATCCTTGCTCACCGCTCTGCTCTGCGTGCTCGGCACGGCAGCCGCACCGGGAGTGAAAATCCACGGCACCATCACTGACTCCACCCAGCAGCCCGTAGAGTTTGCCACCGTGCGCATAGCCGGCACGGCCATCGGCACCACCTCGGGGCTCGAGGGTGAGTACACCCTGTCGTGTGCGCGGGCGGACACCATCACGGTCTTTTTCTCATGTATAGGCTATCGCGAAGTGAAGCGACAGCTCATCGACCCCGAGGCCGACGTGACGCTCAACATCATGCTCCCCCTCGACACCGAGACGCTCAACGAGGTGGAGGTGGTCGAGCTCAAGAAACAGACCGGTGCTGTAGACCGCCTCGACATCACCGACATACGCCGTTCGCCCGACGCCTCGGGGGGCAGCGTGGAGGCTCTGCTCCAGACCATGCCGGGCGTCACCGCCTCCAACGAGATGTCGTCGCAATACTCGGTGCGCGGCGGCTCGTATGACGAGAACTCAGTCTATATCAACGGCATAGAGGTCTATCGTCCGCAGCTCATCACCTCGGGCCAGCAGGAGGGCCTCTCCATCATCAACCCCGACATGGTCGGTGCCGTGGGCTTCTCGACGGGAGGATTTCCCGCCGAGTATGGCGACAAGATGTCGTCGGTGCTCGACATCACCTACCGCCACCCCGAGGCCTTCGAGGGATCGGTGTCGGCCTCGCTCATGGGCGCCTCGCTGGCCATCGGGCAGGGGAGCAAACGGCTGTCGCAGCTCCACGGCATACGCTATAAGAAAAACTCCTCGCTGCTCAGCTCGATGGACACCAAGGGTGAGTATGATCCCTCATACTTCGACTATCAGACCTCGATCACCTATCGGTTTTCCGACCGTTTCACGGCCAACNTNTTGGGCAACATCTCGGTAAACCGTTATCTGTTCACCCCCACCAACCGCACCACTACCTTCGGCACGTCGACGGACGCCAAACAGTTTACCGTCTACTTTGACGGCCACGAGAAGGACCGCTTCGNGACCTACTTCNGCGCCCTGTCGCTCGACTATCGCGTCAACCGCGGCACCAACCTGCAGCTCCTCGCATCGGGCTATCTCACCAACGAGCTCGTGGCCTATGACATATCGGGCGAGTACTGGCTCGATCAGGCGGGCACCTCCGAGGTGGGTGGCGAGCTGGGCGTGGGGCGCTATCACGAACATGCCCGCAACCGCCTCAAAGCCTCGGTGATGGCCCTCGCTCTCAAGGGGCAGACGGCGCTCAACTCGCAGCACACCCTCTCGTATGGCCTCTCCGTACAGAACGAAAAAATCATGGACCGCTCGCGCGAGTGGGAGCTGCGCGACTCGGCGGGATTCTCCCTCCCGGCGCTGCCAGATCAGCTCCGCGTGGTCTATAACCTCGACTCTCACCACGACATCTCGTCCACCCGCATGGCCGTGTGGCTTCAGGATGCGTGGAAGTTTACCACCTCGGCAGGATTCTTCACGCTCAATGCAGGGCTGCGTCTCAGCCACTGGAGTTTCAACAAGGAGACCCTTCTCAGTCCGCGCGTGCAGCTGGGATTCGTCCCCGACCGAGCCCCCGGATGGGCTCTGCGCTTTGCCACAGGGCTTTATTACCAAGCTCCGTTCTACAAGGAGTTTCGCGTGCCGGTGACCGACGACGACGGCAATCAGACCATCATCCTCAACGAGCAGATCAAGAGCCAGCGGTCGTTTCATCTCATAGCGGGCACCGACTATACGTTTCGCGCCATGGGGCGCCCGTTCAAATTCTCGGGCGAGCTCTATTATAAAGCCCTATCCAATCTGGTGCCATATGAGGTGGACAATCTCAAGCTCGTCTACACAGGCCTCAACGAGGCATCTGGCTTCGCGGCCGGGGCAGACTTCAAGCTGTTTGGCCAGTTCGTCCCGGGGAGCGACTCGTGGGTGAGCCTCTCGCTGATGAAAACGTCCGAGAACATCGGCGGTGTCAAGGTGCCCCGCCCCACGGACAGGGCATACAGCCTCGGCATATTCTTCACCGACTATTTCCCCAAGTTTCCCCGCCTGAAATTCTCGCTGCGCGGCATCTTCATGCAGGGTCTCCCTGCCACGTCGCCCCGCTCCACCCGTCAGGACAGCTATTTCCGCATGCCCCCCTACAAGCGTGTCGACGCTGGACTCTCCTATGCTCTCATCTCTGCGCCCAAGGAGGGCGAGCACCGCAGCGGCGCGGCTTCGTGGCTCAAGAGCGTATGGCTGGGTGTGGATGTGTTCAACCTGCTCGACATCTCCAACGTGGCGTCATACTACTGGGTCACCGACGTCAACGACATCCAGTATGCCGTGCCCAACTATCTCACCCGCCGCCAGATCAACGTGCGCCTCAGCGTCGACTTCTGACCCCTACATCATCATATTAATTAAGAGGTGTGCCATGAATCGAGTGATTCATGGCACACCTGATTACATGGGATTGCGTGGTCAGCGGACGATGACCTTGACTGTGGTGCCGTCGACCGTCAAGAGATAGAGACCGGGGGCGAGGACCTGATCGGCTGACACACTGACTCCTGCGGGAGTGTAGACCGAAATTGACGTATACGGGGTGAGCACTGCGATCCTGCCGTCAATCACACTGACCTCAGGGGCTGTCACCGAGGGAGCCACCACATCGTCTATGGCACTCTCGAGATTGGCACCATAGACCGCAAACGAGCTCCCCTCGATGCTCACACCGGCGGCCGAGGGCACGGGAACGGTGCCATATCCGGCGGCAAGCAGCCTGAAGCGCGGATCCGAGAGGTCGACGCTCTGTCCGGTAAGTGGATTGGCGGGAGCGGGTATGACTGCTGTGTTCTGCACCGAAGGATTCACGAGCAGATAGAGCTCGGCGTCACCCTTGGCCAGAGCGATGGTGCGGGCAGTGGTCGACGCGAGGCTCACAGAGGTAGCGGCATCCTTGGCAAAAAGGCCGGGATAGTCACCGCGTATGCCGCAGAGGGTGGCATACGTGTCATGGAGTCCGAGGCGGGGCGCACTCTTGAGCATATTCCAGTTGACACGTTTGGGCGATGTGTCGTTAGAGCCATCACCATTCTTGGTGCTCTGGTCATTGCCCAGCTCCTCAAACTGCCATATCATGTGTGCGCCGGGGGTGAGCAGCATCTGAGCGGCCACTGAGCCGAGGCGCAGCATCTGGCGGTTGAGATTGCCCACGATTCCGGTGGCTCCATAGGTCTTCATCTTATAGGCCACACGCTCCTCGTCGTGGCTCTCGGCATAGGAGACCGTCGAGCCCCATGTGCGCTGATCGAGGGGAGCATAGAAGCGGTTGAGCGACGCATCGGTGTCATAGCCCATGGCAAACTGACAGGCGTTATAGTTGATGTTGGCCCAGTTGGTCTCCCCATCCTCGGCCATCTGATTCTCCTCCTCGGCGCCGGCCAGATTCTCGTTGATGAAATAAGCATCGGGGTTGACGGTGCGCATCGCATCGTGGAGCGACTTCATGCGGGCCACGCGGGTGGCATTATAGCGGTTGGTGCCCGCATCCGAGGGGACTGACCATGTGTTGGTGGCGGCATCATAGGTAGAGCCATAGCTCGAATTGTCGCCGAGACCCTTCACGAGGTCAAAACGGAAGCCGTCGACATTATAAGCCGTGAGCCAGTAGGCCAAAGCGTCGTGCCACTGCTGCTGGACCATATCGAAGTCCTGATTCCAGTCGTTGAGCACGCTGTAGGCATGAGGAGCCGAGCCGTTATAGAACGGACTGTTGCGCTGGGTGTAGAGGTCATACCAAGGATGCAGACCGTCGGTCTGATTGAACACGATGTCGAGNATCACGGCCATGCCGCGCTGGTGTGCGCCGTCGATNAAGGCACGATAGTCGTCGGGGGTGCCATAGATCTTGTCAGGGGCCATGTAGAAGTTGGGATTATAGCCCCACGAGTTATTGCCGCTGAACTCCATGATCGGGAGCAGCTCTATNGCGTTGACACCAAGCTCCTTGAGATAGTCGAGCTTGTCCATCGCNCTCCTGACGGTGCCNTTGGCGTCGGCGCGTCCCTCGGTGCCGGTGAAGTCGCGCAGCAGCAACTCATAGATGATCAGGTCGCTCTGCGGCACACCCTTGAAGTGGGGCACTTTCCAGTCATACTCGTCGCGCGACGAGTTGTAGACCCCCACGGGGATCCCTGTGATCACCTCCGACGGATAGGCGGGGAGATCGGGAAAGACCGATTTGGGGATATACTGGTCATTCCAAGGATCGAGCACGAGGTGGGCGTAGGGGTCGGCGCAGAGCGAGGCCCCGTCCACAATATAATAGTATGTATAGTCCTTGCCGTCAGCAAGACCGGGGACGGTGATCCAGAAATACTCATGGCCACCGCTCACCGTGCGGTTCATCACGCCCGAGGGAGTGATGGCATATCGATCCCACGAGCCTACGATAGCGGCATTGGTCTTGCCGGGCGCGCCGAGGCAGAATGTCACCGAGCCGTCGCTGTTGGCCACCGCACCCATACGGGGCTCGCCCGAGGGATAAGCCCTGACAGGGGATGCGGGATAGCCGTCGGGAAAGACGGTCACGCGGATGTCGGCACCGGTTGCCGTCTTCCCCTCGCGCGAATTGTCGGCCGTCCTGAACACAAACATCATAGCCTCTACCCTCTCGGAGGGGTCTGTGATGCCATAATAAGACGTCAGCGAGGGTATGGTGAGGGTCCATGTGTCGGTGCCGGCATATGTGAGCCGGTATTTGGCGCTGTTATCGCCCCACGAGGGAGCATACTTCCAGTCGGTCGGGCCGACACTCTTATTGGTGATCACGCCGGTATGGGCATAGACCTGAGCCGTGGAGGGGAGCCCCATCAGGGCACGGTTGCCACCGTCGGCGTGAAAGGTCACGGTGATCTCGCCGCTGCCGGAGGTGACGATGGCTGGCGACGTGGTCACGGACTGTGCCCTCAGCATCGAGGCCGAGACACAGAGCATGAGCAGAAAAAACAGTTTTTTCATGTCGTGATGAAACGAAAAGGTTGGAAAGAAGTGAAATATGATAAGATATATGTATGAGCAAGCGCTATGCGTCAGGCCACACCGGGACCCGGCACATAGTGGTCAAAGTCGATCTCACGGTCGGTAGCGGTGAGGTCGTGGATCACGGTGTAGAGGAAATAAAGATAGCCGCGGATCAGCAGATGATGGCCCACGGGCGAGAGCGACGCCACAGGGCGCATGGCTGTGCGGCCCGTGGTGCGGAGTGCGAACAGATTGGACTGCAGAGCCTCAGTAGCCACCTGCACGGCATCGTCGGGGCGATGCCGGCGTATCAGCGACATCACGTAGGCATATCCGAATCCGGGGATGGCGAGACACTCGTCGGCCAGCTCGCCACACGCCTTGGCACACATATCCACTGCCTTGTCATAGAGGTCATTGGCATAGAGTATCTCGGCCACCACACATGCCTGTGCGGGGGTGAGGGACTGCCGGGCGTCCACATAGCCGATGATGCGCTGCGCAAGGTCGAGCTGGCCCATGGCATACTCGTCGGAAGCCCACTCGAGCAGCGACGAGCCTGTGATGGTGAGGGTGGTGTCGAGCTGACGAATATAGGGGGCTGCAGCCTCGGGGCGAAGCGCCAGCAGCATGCCCACAGCCTCTTTGGTGGCTGCGTGCGAGTCAAGATACATGACTATGTGGTCGGCCGCCTGATCGGGCCGACCTGACTCGACAAGGGCCCCGACGAGCACACTCAGATCGCTCTCTATCATGTC
>WFLX010371997.1_pt1 | contig 11282 bp, 8 predicted proteins | sample 4967041 | NCBI WGS metagenome assembly WFLX01 (sample SAMN12857096, study PRJNA449069) | gut metagenome | isolation source: stool from male and female vole | host: Microtus ochrogaster | place: USA:Florida | collected 2017 | reverse complement strand
TTGTACCCAATCATCCGATACTTTATCAATTAAAGGGATATCTGTCTATTTTATTACTTTTCATCGTCAATTCTAATATGATGTTCCGTAGTAAAACAAAGTATTCTCGAATGTTGCTTACTCAGTCTTGGCAAGCCTCCTTTTATTATTATAGTCGATTGCTTATAGGATTCATTACAAGTGTTTTTCCATATAGGTATTGGTGTTTTTTGTTTGATAAATTTGTTTCGTCAAAGAAAGTGACAAAACGAGTTAGCATTCATTCTGGGCGGAATCATTATTTTAAAGAAACTCTTGCAACGGAAGTTTTCTTCCCTTTCAGGAAAGTCTCTTTTGAAAATTTAGTGGCTTATGTTCCTAACGATGTCAATATGTATCTAAAGACTTTATATGGGGAACATTACAAAGACATACCGCCTGTAGAAAAGCGTGAACAGCATATTTGTACACAGCTTGAGTTATAAGCTGATGCTTTGTTTTTTACAAATTCTTCATTAGGTACGGATTTATTCGACAAATGTCGTGTGTTTGTCATGTAGCACTAATTTCTGATGTATGTCGTTTATGTTGCTTTGATTTAGTTCTTGATTCCTTTGGGGTATATATGATGGTCATACCATGAGAGTTTTTCGCTCGTGTGAGTCATTGATGCGTTTATGAGCTTCACCAATAGTGGTATGTTCATATTCCGAACAGGTGTACCTGTAAGATTGCTATTCATGATAATGACAAAAATCGGTTCTGTATGTTATTCTATGGGGAATCTGTATGTTTTTACATTGCCACAAGAAAGGCGTATTTCATGGAGTTTATGTAAACAACATTAAATATAATCATGAGAATCTTACATATTTCCNNATANTATTTCCCTNANATGGGTGGGNTNGNGAACATNTGCNANTANCTTGTAGNGCAGATGCNTTGGCATGACACGAGTGTANTGTGCTTCAATGGCGGCGGAGCGGATATCGTAGACGAAATCAATGCTCATCGTGTGTATCGTGCTGGTTCCTTTATTAACATAGCACGGCAAGCATTTTCGTTTTCATATAAGAATGGGCTGAAATGGGCTATCCTAATGGAAAAGCCAGATGTGATACAATTCCATTGGGCAAATCCGTTTCCAGCGGTTTTGCTACGCATGGTGATGCCCAAAGGTGTAAAGCTGGTGCTGCACTGGCACATGGACATCGTTCGCCAATGGTATTTTCATTGGGCTGTGAAGCCATGGGAAAAGTGGTTGATAAATAGAGCTGACCGCATAGTTGTGACCAGTCCTCAATATCGTGATGGGTCAAAGTGTTTAAGAAACGTGAGAAAAAAAGTGAGGGTAGTGCCCAACGCCATAGAGGACAATACGTTTGCTCTACATGAAGGCGACATGGAGCGTATTGATGAAATAAGAGCACAATACGGGAATAAGCCTATTGTCTTTTTCATGGGTAGGCATACGAAGTACAAAGGGCTTCATCATCTGATAGAGGCGGAGCGGTATATGAGGTCTGATTGTGTTGTTGTGATAGGTGGACAAGGACCATTGACTAAAAAACTCAAGACTTTAACAGAAAAGCGTGGTTCTAAACGTATTCATTTTATCGGTCGTTTGTCTGATGAGGATTTACGTTGTTATCTGTACGCTGCAAGTGTGTTCGCATTCCCGTCAGTCACGAAGAACGAGGCTTTTGGAGTTGCTTTGGCGGAAGCCATGTATTGTAGTACACCTGCTGTTACATTTACGATAGAAGGCAGTGGGGTGAATTGGGTCAATCTTGATGGTGTGACAGGGATAGAAGTGGCAAATGGTGATGACAAGGCATACGCGGAGGCGGTGGACAGATTGGTAACCGATAAGGCTTTGCAATCAACATATGCAAAGGCTGCGCATAAACGTGTGTCAGAGAACTTCCTCATAAGGAATATGGTGGATGCGATGGAGAATGTTTATAACGAGTTGGAAAACAAATTGTGATATGAATGTTTAGTCCTGCTCGTGTGAGAAAATTACAAATTTCAACCAATATAAGTGGCAAGAAGATGAAAGAGAGTGGGTATCAGTTCAAGTACACCTTTGAGGAAGCGATTACAGATTGGCTTGAAGATAATAAACATCAATGCTTGGAGTGAAGAATAGATGGCGACAAAAAGCACCTATTTGACTTTCATCCGTTATTGTATCAATGAACAGCAGTGCATCCCAGTCATCAAGGATTGGAATGCACTGTTTTTGTTCATGAAGGAGCAAGCGCTACTTGGTGTAGGGTTTCGTGGAGTGGAGCGGATGAAGGCTGCGGGAATAGATATCCCCAAACCTGTATTCCTGAGGTGGTATGCTCTGAGTGAGAAGATTAGAGTTTGTAATGCGTTGATCAATAGGCGTTGCACAGAGCTGGTGAAGATGTTGGACGCGGATGGATTTCGTTCCTGCATATTGAAGGGACAGGGAAATGCGCTCATGTATCCAGAACCCTATATGCGCAATCCCGGAGACATAGACGTTTTTGTCATGCGCACGGAAAGGGCGAGCGTCGGAGAACGTCGCAGGGAGGTGATGGACTATGTGAGAGAACGCTTTCCTGAGACGGACATTCGCTACCAACACATTGACTGTCTTGTGTTTAGGGACGTGCTGGTGGAGGTGCATTTTATTCCGACGGTTATGAATAACCCCATGTATAATCAGCGTATCCAAAGGTGGACGGAAACGCAGATGCCGAAACAATGCGGAAACATGGTTCGTTTGCCAGATAATGTGGGAGTCATTGCGATGCCGACAGCGGATTTCAATGTCATCTATCAGCTATCCCACATGATGCACCACTTCTTTGATGAGGGGCTCGGATTGAGACAGGTGATGGACTATTATTATGTATTGAAANTGTGGAGTCGTGCCNCTGNGGAAAAGGTNAGAATGNCGTTGGTAGGGGAACTTAAATATCTGGGGTTGTACAAGTTTGCAGGAGCGGTGATGTATGTCCTGCGGGAAGTGTTTGATATGGAGGAGGGGCTGATGATTGTTCCCGTGGATGAGTGGAGAGGAAAGACTTTGATGGCGGAGATTCTGAAGGGTGGTAACTTTGGCAAGTATTCTGGCTTGACGGGGTATAGCATGGGAGTGAAGTATTTCTTGAAGATACGACGCAACCTGCGTTTCGTTCTCGAATACCCTGCGGAGGCATTGTGTGAGCCTGTTTTCAGGACTTGGCATTTCTTTTGGAGAATAGCGAATAGGTAAGCGAGAGAAAAAACGGAATCAAGGACGCCGCGTGTCTGGATAGAAGAGACACGCGGCATTTTTTGTGCCCGTGAGAACCATGACATTTGCCTGTTGCAAAGATGTTGGCTTCACTGCCTCTAAATCGGAGTCCCCGACTCCGACCGACCGATGTCGAGGACTCCGGCTGGTCGATGTCGGGGACATCGTTTTGGGGGGCTTTCTGAGGGAAGGTTAGTTGTCGATGAATCTTTGGTTAATTGGAGAGTATTCGTCGATGCGGCGGTCGCGAAGGAAGGGCCACCAACGGCGTACGTTTTCGCTGCGTTGGAGGTCGATGTCAACCACTTGTATTGCTTCTTCATTTTCGGGAGCTTGGTAGAGGAGTTCGCCTTGTGGACCTGCGACAAAGCTGGAACCCCAGAACTGGATGCCATGAGTTTGACCTGATGGGTCGGGCTCGTGACCTGTGCGGTTGACGGCAATGACGGGTAGCCCGTTGGCGACGGCATGACCACGTTGTACGGTTATCCAGGCTTCACGTTGACGTTGTTGCTCGTCAGGAGTGTCGGACGATTCATAGCCGATGGCTGTGGGGTAGATGAGTAGTTCTGCTCCTTGCAGTGCCATGAGGCGTGCTCCTTCGGGATACCATTGGTCCCAGCACACTTGTACTCCCAGCCGTCCTACACTTGTCTGAATGGGATGGAANCCGANGTCGCCTGGNGTGAAATAGANTTTCTCGTAGTANGCAGGGTCGTCGGGAATGTGCATNTTGCGGTATTTGCCAGCGATGGAGCCATCTTTTTCCAGCACTACGGCTGTGTTGTGGTAAAGCCCTGGCGCACGGCGTTCAAAAAGTGAGGTGACGATGACAATGCCCAGTTCTTTTGCCAGTTGACCGTATAATTCAGTGGATGGACCGGGGATGGGTTCTGCCAAGTCAAAGAGGGTGGTGTCTTCCGTTTGACAGAAATAGAGAGAGTTATGCAGCTCTTGCAGGACGACGAGTTGTGCGCCTTGTTGTGCTGCTTGACGAATTGCCTCGCAGAGGTGGTCTTTGTTTTGTTGTGTGCTTTCTCCACACGCACGTTGGATGATTCCTACTTTCATGTTGAACATTTTGGCGACAAATGTATGATTTTTTCTTGGGATGTGGGTTGTTTGCGACAAGATTTTTGTACCTTTGCAAATAATTTGAAACAATTTATCTGAACAGATATGCCCCAAATATCCATACGAGGAACGGAAATGCCCAGTTCGCCCATTCGTAAACTGGCTCCGTTGGCAGAAGACGCCAAGAAGCGTGGCGTGAAGGTCTATCATCTGAACATTGGACAACCTGACCTGCCCACTCCTCAGGTGGCACTTGATGCCATTAAGAACATTGACCGCAAGATTCTGGAGTACAGTCCTTCGCAGGGCTACCGCAGCTATCGTGAGAAGCTGGTGGGTTATTACGCTAAGTTCGATATCCATTTGTCGGCTGATGATATCATCATCACCAGTGGTGGGTCTGAGGCGGTGCTTTTTTCGTTTTTGGCTTGTCTGAATCCTGGTGACGAAATCATTGTGCCTGAACCTGCATACGCCAACTACATGGCGTTTGCTATTTCGGCAGGTGCAGTCATTCGTACCATTGCTACCACCATCGAGGAGGGTTTCTCTCTGCCCAAAGTGGAGAAGTTTGAGGAGCTTATCAACGAGCGTACTCGTGCCATTCTCATCTGCAATCCCAACAACCCGACGGGTTATCTCTATACACGCCGTGAGATGAACCAGATTCGCGACCTCGTGAAGAAGTACGACCTTTATCTCTTTTCTGATGAGGTTTATCGCGAGTTCATCTACACGGGTTCCCCCTATATCTCGGCTTGCCATTTGGACGGCATTGAGCAGAATGTGGTGCTGATTGATTCCGTGTCGAAGCGTTACAGCGAGTGCGGCATCCGTATCGGTGCGCTCATTACGAAGAATGAGGAAATCCGCAAGGCTGTGATGAAGTTCTGTCAGGCACGTCTTTCTCCGCCATTGATTGGTCAGATTGCGGCAGAGGCGAGTCTTGATGCACCTGAGGAGTATAGCCGTGACATCTACGATGAGTATGTGGAACGACGCAAGTGTCTCATTGATGGCTTGAACCGCATCCCCGGTGTGTATTCGCCCATTCCGATGGGGGCTTTCTACACGGTGGCAAAGTTGCCCGTCGATGACTGCGAGAAGTTCTGTGCGTGGTGTCTCTCAGACTTTAACTACGAGGGTGAGACCGTGATGATGGCTCCAGCATCGGGCTTCTACACCACACCTGGTGCAGGCAAGAACGAGGTGCGTATTGCCTATGTGCTGAAAAAGGAAGACCTGGTGAGGGCGCTTTTTGTGCTGAGAAAGGCTTTGGAGGCTTATCCTGGGAGAATTTCGGTTAATAATTAGCAGGTAGTGTGGGGGGCGCAAGCGTCGCATTAGCCAAGCTGATAAGTGTTAAGAGTTAGCTGTTGATCAAAACGGGCATGTCTTTTGAACGGTTCATAGCCAGACGCATTTACGCAGAGAAGACGGAGGACGGGGAACGCTTTTCTCGTCCTGCCATTCGTATCGCGATGCTGGGTGTGGCGATAGGCGTGGCGGTCATGCTGGTGAGCTTGGCCGTGGTGCTGGGGTTCAAGCATGAAGTGAGTGAGAAGGTTATAGGTTTTGGTAGTCATATTCAGGTGGTGAGCCTCACACAGAACCAAAACTATGAGGTGTTGCCCGTCTTGACCAATGACACGCTGATTCGCAAGGTGAAGAAGGTGGGTGGAATCCGCCACATCCAGCGTTATGCCACNNGAATCGGCANTTTGAAGACAGAGGAGGANTTTCGTNGCATGANNTTCAAGGGAGTAGGGGAGGATTACGACCTTGCGTTTTTGAAGAGTTGTCTCAAAGAGGGACGTTTGCCTAAGTTCTCTTCTCAGAATGGCACGAACGAGATACTTCTCTCGCAGCAGGTGGTCACAGACCTTGGTGTGAAAGTCGGTGACAAGATTTATGCTTATTTCATGGGTGACGAGTCAATGCGTGCCCGTCGTTTCAAGATTGTGGGCGTCTTTGCCACCAACATGAACGACTATGACAAAAACTATGTCATCACCGACATCTATACGGTGCGGAAATTGAATGAATGGGATGAGGAAATGTCGTCTGGATTGGAGGTGGCAGTGACAGGCTTTGACCGTTTGGAAGAATTGACCAAAAAGCTTCAGTATATCCATAAGACAAAAGACCGTAATGGGGTCACATACGGCGTGTTCAGCATCAAGGACATTGCGGCGCACACGTTTGCGTGGTTGGCTGTGCTTGACATGAATGTGGTGATGGTTCTCGTGTTGATGATTTTGGTGAGTGCTTTCACTGTTGTGAGTGGTTTGCTGATTATTATGTTGGAGCGTATCAACATGATTGGCACGCTGAAAGTATTGGGGGCAACGAATGTGTCGGTTCGACGCATTTTTATCCATTTCTGCATTATGCTGGTGGGCAAGGGGCTTCTTTGGGGCAATTTCTTCGGATTGCTCTTCTGTTGGATTCAGCGGCAGTTCCATGTCGTATCCCTCGATGCCTCTGTCTATTATATTGACTCCGTACCCATTCAGTTCAACTGGTGGCTCATTCTGGCAATCAATGCCATTACGTTGTGTATCTCGACGCTGGTCATTTGGGGCAGTTCGCATCTTATCAGCATCGGACAACCATCGGAGACGATTAGATATGAATAAAAATAAAAACAAATAAATATGATGGAATTAGCTAAGAATTATAACCCTTCGGAAGTGGAGGGGAAGTGGTATCAGTACTGGCTTGACCACAAGCTCTTTGCCAGCCGTCCTGATGGACGTGAGTCATATACCATCGTGATTCCGCCACCCAATGTGACGGGTGTGCTGCACATGGGACACATGCTCAACAACACCATTCAGGACATCTTGATTCGTAAGGCCCGTTTGGATGGAAAGAATGCTTGTTGGGTGCCAGGCACCGACCACGCATCCATTGCAACCGAAGCCAAGGTGGTGAATCGTTTGGCTGAACAAGGCATCAAGAAGCGTGACCTTACCCGTGAGGAGTTCCTGAAGCATGCTTGGGCATGGACTGATGAACATGGTGGCATCATCTTGAAGCAGTTGCGCCATCTCGGTGCGTCGTGCGATTGGGACAGAACTGCTTTTACGATGGACGAGAAGCGCAGCGAGAGCGTGCTCAAAGTGTTTGTTGACCTCTATAAGAAAGGACTCATCTATCGTGGTCTCCGTATGGTCAACTGGGACCCAAAGGCTCAGACTGTGCTTTCTACAGAGGAAGTGATTTATCGTGAGGAGAAGAGCCATCTTTTTCATCTGAGATATTATGTGGCAGATGCCGATACTAATCCTGTGAAGCCTACAGGTGAGGAAGGCGAGGTGTTGCACCAAGATGAGCAGGGACGTTACTATGCAGTGGTGGCCACCACACGCCCTGAAACCATTATGGGCGATACCGCGATGTGTGTCAACCCTAAAGACCCTAAGAACCAGTGGCTGCGTGGTCACAAGGTGATTGTGCCATTGGTGAACCGTGTCATCCCAGTGATTGAAGACCGCTATGTGGATATTGAGTTTGGAACGGGTTGCTTGAAAGTGACTCCTGCCCATGATGTGAACGACTACGCACTGGGTAAGGCGCACAACCTTGAAACCATCGACATCTTTAACCCTGATGGTACACTCTCCGAGGCAGCAGGTCTTTATGTGGGTCAAGACCGCATGGCAGTACGTAAGCAGATTGCCATTGATTTGCAGGCAGCGGGCTTGATGGAGAAGATTGAGGACTATGACAATAAGGTGGGCTATTCTGAGCGCAACCAAGACACTGCGGTGGAACCTCGTCTCTGCAAGCAGTGGTTCCTCTCCATGAAGCACTTTGCCGACATTGCCCTGCCGCCCGTGCTTGAAGGGAAAATAAAGTTCTATCCAACTAAGTATGTCAATACTTACCGCAACTGGATGGAGAACATTCAAGATTGGTGCATTAGTCGCCAGCTCTGGTGGGGACATCGCATCCCTGCCTATTTCCTGCCTACAGGGGAGGATGAAGAAGAGAAATATGTGGTGGCACTCACTGCTGAAGAGGCATTGGTAGAGGCTAAGAAGATGCCTGGTTATGAGAATATCACAGCCGACCAGCTCAGACACGATGAAGATGCTCTTGACACTTGGTTCTCTTCATGGCTTTGGCCTATCTCTCTCTTTGATGGTATCAACAATCCTAACAATGAGGAAATCAACTACTACTATCCTACCTGCGACCTTGTGACCGCCCCCGACATTATCTTCTTCTGGGTGGCTCGCATGATTATGGCTGGTGAGGAGTACATGAAGGATGTGCCTTTCCGCAACGTATATTTTACAGGTGTGGTGCGTGACAAGCTTGGTCGCAAGATGTCCAAGTCGCTTGGTAACTCTCCTGATCCGCTGGGGCTTATCGACAAGTATGGTGCCGACGGTGTGCGTATGGGTATGCTCTTGTCCGCTCCAGCAGGCAATGACATTCTCTTTGATGAACAGCTCTGTCAGCAGGGTGCAGCATTCTGCAATAAGATTTGGAACGCCTTCCGACTGGTGCAGGGTTGGGAAGTGTCTGACTCGCTTGCACTGCCCGAAGAGAACAAGAAGACTATCGCATGGATGGAGGCAACCATCAAGACGGCTGTGGCTGAAATCAACGACCTCTATTCTAAATATCGTCTGAACGAGGCTTTAATGGCAGTGTTCAAACTCTTCACAGATGAGTTCTCTGGGTGGTATTTGGAAATGATTAAGCCAGCTTATCAGGCACCGATTGATGAGGAAACTCTTCAAGCGACGCTCAACTTCTTTGAGCAGTTGATGAAGATTATCCACCCCTTCATGCCGTTTATCACAGAAGAGTTGTATCAACACATCGCCGAGCGCAAGGATGGTGAGAGTATCATGGTCGATTCTCTCATCCTCGATGCACCCACTGAGGCTGATGCCCGTCTCATTGCCCAATACGAAGAGGCAAAGCAAGTCATCTCGGGTGTTCGTGCCGTTCGTCAGAGCAAGAACATTTCTCCTCGCGAACCATTGACGCTTGAGGTGGTTGTTGCATCCGACGATGATAGTAACGTGACCAAGTGTCCTGCTCTTGGTTCTGTTATCAAGAAGATGGCTTCTCTTGTAGACATCCTTTATGTACAGGCAAAGAGTGACGGCACTTCCGCTTTTTTGCTGGGCACTACAGAATATGCTGTTCAGTTGGGCAACCTTATCGACACAGAAGCCGAAATCCAAAAGATGGAGGCAGAATTGAAGCATCTGCAAGGCTTCCTCGTCGGAGTGAAGAAGAAACTTGGTAACGAGCGGTTTGTGGCTAACGCCCCTGCACAGGTGGTGGAGCTGGAACGCAAGAAGCAAAGTGATGCGGAAACGAAGATTGCAGCCTTGACCGAGAGCTTGGCAAAATTAAAGAAATGAAAAAAGTCCGCTTGTCTCAATGACAAGCGGACTTTTTTCATTTCTGTCTGATGGAGAGTGCCCTCTAATCAGTTTTATGTTTCAGTTCGTTCTTTAGCTGTGGGTCGTCAGGATGCTGGATGACGTTTTGTTGGGCACAACCAGTAAGGTGTATGGCCCCCGTGCCGACATTGAAGACGGAGAGGCGTTGAACATCCATGTTGATTTTGATTTTTGCAGGACTATGCGAGTAAATGGAAGCATCCTCTGCTTGCAGATGGGCAATTTCAATCGGACCTTTGTCGCTTGACTCCAATTTGAAGGTATTGCACTGCACATCGTCCAATTTCAGAGTGCCTGTGCCGAACACGCCTACTTGTGCCTCTGTGGTTTTCCATGCTCCCTGACTGGTGAAGCCGCCATTGCCACAGATGCTGACACATTGCAGGTCAGGGCAGGACACATACATCTTCACGTTGCTTTTGTTTCCATAGGCGTTGATGTCAGGATTGTTGTCGGTGAAAATGGTGGTGGTGAAGAGGTTGNTCTCAAAGGTGGTGCTGAGATAGCGGAGCATGGCACTGTCACCCTCCACATCAATGTTGTAGTCANNTTGTGTGTAGATGATGTCAACGCTCCCCAAATTGGTGATATGGGTAAATGTGCTTGGAATCGTGNTATGTTGTCGGACGATGTTTTGTTTGGATTGCTTAGCCTCCGTGAGAGGGGCATCGTTGCCTTTGTCATTTTTCTCCGTTGTCGTTTGACGACAAGAAACCAGCAGGGCAATGGTCCCGCAAGCAATGTATGTGAGATATTTCCTATTCATGTTCATATAGATAAATCAATCAGTATTAAGTGCAAAGATACGAAATTTGTAAATAACAAATGGCAATTACCAACAAATTCAGCTAATAGGCAACAAGTAATTGAAAAAAATCTTTAAGTCGTGTTGAGAAATTGAGTTTGTTTAGGGAGTTTGTAACGATGGTGAGTACGAGACGAATGCCCTCTCGGTATATTTTCAACAGAAGCCGCAAGATTGGCGCTACAGACAAATTGTCTCGAAATAGAGTCAGAAGTTGGGATGAGTCAGGTTTTATAGTATAGGCAAGTGGTCGTCGGTGCCAATCGTGCCCTCAGGCTCCCCAAATGATAAAGGTTGAAAAAAACGAACAAGTATTTGTTGCAGGGCAAGAACGTTTATATAGAAGATGTGCCGCATTTGACAAACATGGTATAATTTACACATTAAATTAGTCAACAAAAGTAAGCTGCGTGACAATTTATGAATCATGTATGATGTATTGTGAATAGAATTGTGTATCTTTGCAACATTATATAAATCATTAAAAACATAAACAGAAATGGAGATAGATAATAGATACATTACTGTGGTTTACAAGCTCTACACAGTGGATGAAGGTGTGGAAGACAAAGAACCTGATGAAGTGGCTAATGAAAGGCATCCTTTCCAGTTTATCAGCAAGCTCGGTGTGGTGCTGCCTGCATTTGAAGAGGCGGTAGTCAATCTTACACGGGGTGATGAGTTTGATTTTACTATTCCTTGTAAGGATGCTTAT
>WFLX010012951.1_pt1 | contig 11285 bp, 12 predicted proteins | sample 4967041 | NCBI WGS metagenome assembly WFLX01 (sample SAMN12857096, study PRJNA449069) | gut metagenome | isolation source: stool from male and female vole | host: Microtus ochrogaster | place: USA:Florida | collected 2017 | reverse complement strand
ACGCAGCCGACAGTCGGGTCGTCGAAGTTGCACAGATAGCGCTTGGTAGCTGCATTATAGAGGGTGTAGCCGCCTTCGGTCGAGGTGAACACGAAAGTCGCGGTCGGTTCAGAGAAGCCATCGATGGGAATAATCTTACCGGCAACGATATCGACCGACAGGGGGTTTGCAACGAGGTTGTTGGTGAGCTTATAGAGGCTGCGCACTGCAAGGGTTTTGCCGTCGAAAACGGTTGCGAGTTTGGCGTTGGCGTTATTGCAAGCGGTCTGCCAGATAACGGGAACGATGGTGTCGTAGCCGGCTTTGATTTCGAGGTTTTTCAGTTCTTCGATGCCTGCGTTGAGCTCGCCGGCAACCCAGGGAACATTGTTGATATATTCCTGGAAGTAGCCGATATAGTTGTTGACCATTGTCTTACCGGCTTCGGTTACCATATCGTTCTGGAGTTTGGCGATAGCGTCTTCGGCGCCGTGGCTCATGTCGAGCTTATAGGCAACCCACTTTGTACCGGCGCCGTTGTTGGCAACCCAGTTGCCGCAGAAGTCAGAGCCGCTGGTGGCGTCGAGCGAGTAGTATTGGCTAATCGTGTTTTCGCCCTCGCGGATACTTTCAAAGCCCTGAGTGTTCTTGAGGTTCAGGCTGATAGTGTCGTTGGTCAGATAGGTGGGATAGATGTCGCAGTTCTCGGCTTTAACGGCGGTAGCAACAGCGTTAATGGCGTATGAGCTGCCATCTTTGTTGATGAAGTTCATCAGGCCGCGCGTATTGTTGGTGTAGGCGGCAATATGAAGAGTGCCTTCGACGCTGCCGGGGGTTACTTCCCAGATGTTGGCTTCGCCGAGGTCGTGGGTGCGGTAAATGCGGGTTTCAATGCCATTGCCGGCGCTGATGTAATCGTCGGAATAGGCAAGATAGGGGGTGCCGCGGCCTGCCTTGAATACGTAGTAGTTGGGTGCATCGGCAGTGCCGGCCTCGAGTTTATCGGCTGCGTAAGCATTGGCCGCCAAGGCCAGGGCCGATAAAAGCACAATTGTTTTTTTCATAACGGTTTAACTGTTAATTGTGAAATGATTTGATTCGAAGTGAATTGTGTATGAAAAATTGGAGATTTAAGGTTAGTTAATCACAATTTTGGGCCGCCGCTGCGGGGTGTTGCATAATCTTTTTCATCCAAAACGCACAGGCGATTGAATGAATTTTGCTTGATTATACTGCAAAGTTAAACATTTTTTCACAAATTACCCCCCCCCATACTGTTAAATAATGTTAACAGCACCAAAAAGACACCCGTCGCGGGCTCAAAGTTGTGGGCCGAAGTAGTTTTTCAGGGTAAGAAGGGTGGTTGCCAGTTCGAGCCGCGGGTTGGTGAAGCGGCGAATCCAGCGGTGGTTGTTGTCGATCATCTCCTGCGCCTCGGTGGGGTGCGACAGATAGTAGTCCATCCGGTCGAGCAGGTCGGAATAGTCGGAGGCCACGTTTACATAGTGTTCGCCCGGGCGCAGCAGCGGCTCCTGAAACCATGACTCCATGGTTGGGGCGGGCATTACCGGCAGCGAATTGGAGCTCATTACCCACTTGAGGTTGGTGGCCACGTCGTTGCCCTCGATGCACGCTATGAACTTGTAGTCGAGCTGCTGGTCAACGGTGAGCCGGCCTCGCAGCCACTCGGGGCGGCCGCCGCTGTTGGCGTTGGTCTGGCCCAGGTTGGTGCGCGGATGGCCGAACCAGCGCGCCATAAAATCGTAGCGCTCGGAGCGGTGCACTTCGTTGCGCGACACTATTTCGTTGCGCTTGGCGCCCCAGGGGCGCGGGTCGTGGTCGACATAGCGGAAGTGGCGCACGGCGTTGAGCGGCAGCAGAGTGCCGTTGACGTCGCCCACACAGCGCGCCTTGGCAAGAGTGGGCAGCGCAAAGGGGTCATAGATGTCGCCGGGCGCATAGAGGAACCGCACCGACTGCGGAAAGTAGTTGAGCGCGCGGCGCAGCGGAAAAAAGTAGGTTGAATGGCGCGGCCCGGAGAGCGGAATCTTAAACTCCGAGGCAATCAGCAGCTGAGAGGGGTCGGCCTCGGCGGTATTGAGCGGACGCAGGCAATAATAGTTGGCGCGCTGCGTGGCCGCGTCGAGTTCTTCGGCCGAGAGGGCGTCGATTACGCGGCGCGCGGAGTAGAATGCCGCGGGGAGCACGGAGTCGAGCACCCCGCGGAGCATAAAGGGTATTCTATGTGACGGCGTCAGTTTAGACATTAAAGCGGAAGTGCATGATGTCGCCATCCTGAACCACGTATTCCTTGCCTTCGACCGACATTTTGCCGGCTTCCTTAACCGCGGTTTCGGAGCCGAGGGTAACGTAGTCGTCATATTTGATGACTTCGGCGCGGATAAAGCCTTTTTCGAAGTCGGTGTGGATAATGCCGGCACACTTGGGGGCTTTGGAGCCGCGGGTAAAGGTCCAGGCGCGCACTTCGTCGGGGCCGGCGGTGAAGTAGGTCTGAAGGTCGAGCAGGGCGTAGGCTGCGCGAATCAGTCGGGCCACGCCGCTCTCCTGCAGGCCGATTTCGGCGAGGAATTCCTGGCGTTCTTCCCAGGTGTCGAGCTCGGCGATTTCGCTCTCGGTCTGTGCGGCCACGATGAGCAGATCGGCGCCTTCGGCCTCGATGGCCTTGCGCACGGCGTCGACATATTTATTGCCCGAAACGGCCGAGGCGTCGTCGACGTTACAAACGTAGAGCACCGGCTTGGCCGTGAGCAGGAAGAGTTCGCGGGCAAAGCGCTGCTGGTCGGGGGTTTCGAACTGCACGGTGCGGGCGGGGAGGCCGGCATCGAGGGCCTCTTTATAGCGCTGGAGCACTTCGGCCTGNAGCTTGGCGTTTTTGTCGCCGCCGGTTTGTGCGGCCTTGAGGGTTNTNGCCAGNCGGCTCTCAACGGTTTCGAGGTCTTTGAGCTGAAGTTCGTAGTCAATGATTTCTTTATCGCGCAGGGGGTCCACGGAGCCGTCGACGTGGGTTATGTTGTCGTTGTCGAAGCAGCGCAAAACGTGGATTATGGCGTCGGTTTCGCGAATGTTGGCCAGGAACTTGTTGCCGAGGCCTTCGCCCTTCGACGCACCCTTGACCAGGCCGGCGATATCGACGATTTCAACGGTTGCGGGCACCACGGAGCGCGGCTTGCAGATTTCAACCAGGCGCGTGAGCCGGTCGTCGGGCACGGTGATTACGCCGACGTTGGGCTCGATGGTGCAGAAGGGAAAGTTGGCGCTTTGGGCCTTGGCGTTGGAGAGACAGTTGAAAAGGGTGGATTTGCCAACGTTGGGCAGTCCGACGATACCACACTGGAGTGACATATATTATTCGGGGATATTAGTTATTAGTTCGTGAAAGAATAGGCAGGTGCCAGCCGAAGCGCACGGCGAGCATGCGCACCGTAACGATTACGGCCAGGCAGATTATGCCGCAGATTTCCATGGAGCCGCCCGCCAGGGTTGCGAGCCAGTAGCAGATGCCGCCCAGGAGCGAGGCCATGGCGTAGATGTCTTTGCGGAAAATCAGCGGCACGCGGTTGAGCAGAATGTCGCGGATAACGCCGCCAAAGGCGCCGGTGAGCATGCCCATGCAGATTGCAACCCCCATGGGGCAGCTGCGNAACAGGGCTTTTTCGATGCCGATAACCGTAAACATTGCCAGGCCGATGGCGTCGAAAACCATGAGCATGCGNTCGCGGCGAACGAGCCAGCGNCTGAAAACGATAACCAGCACCAAGGCCAGGGCGGTGCAGAGAAAGTAGGCCGTGAACATGCGGAAGTCAGACACCCAGAAGGCGGGCTGACCGAGAACGGCGTCGCGCAAGGTGCCGCCCCCCAGGGCTGTTACCAGGCCGATTATGTAGGCTCCAAACCAGTCGAAACGACGCAGCGCTGCCAAACGTATGCCCGAAATAGCACACGCCAGCGCGCCTATCATTTCAATGATAAAGGAGAAGAGCATCCGCGGGTCAGAGAGGAATTTTTTCGACGCGGCGAATATGGCGGCCCCCCTCGAAGTCGGTTGCCAGAAAGGCTTCGGTGACTTCAATGGCGGTTTCCTCGGATATGAAGCGGGCCGAGAGCACCAGGCAGTTGGCGTCGTTGTGTTGGCGGGCCAGGCGGGCGAGCTCGGGTGTCCAGCAAATGGCGGCGCGCACGCCCTGATGTTTGTTGAGGGTCATGGCTATGCCGTTGCCGGAGCCGCAGATGCCGATTGCCGGATAAACCTCGCCGCTTTCGAGGGCGGCGGCGCAGGGGTGGGCAAAGTCGGGATAGTCGCACGACTCTTCGCTATAGGTGCCGAAGTCAACGATTTTTTCAATGTCGCTGCGCCGGGCAAGAATTTTTTTGAGGGTTTCCTTCAGGGCAAAGCCTGCATGGTCGGAGCATATTCCTAAAATCATAGGGCTGAGAGTTTAGCTATAGTTTCGGTGGGGTCGGGAGCGTTGAACACGAAGCTGCCGGCAACCAGAATGTCGGCTCCGGCCTCGGCGAGGCGGGCGCCGGTTTCGAGGTTCACGCCGCCGTCGATTTCAACCAGGGCCCGAGAGCCGGTGCGGGCAATGAGCCGGCGCAGCCGCCGGGTCTTTTCAATGGTTCCTTCAATGAATTTCTGGCCGCCGAAGCCGGGATTGACGCTCATAAGGAGCACCATGTCGAGGTCGGCAACAATGTCTTCGAGCAGCATAACGGGAGTTGCCGGATTGAGCGTAACGGCGGCCTTCATGCCGGCGGCCTTGATGGCCTGNACGGTGCNGTGNAGATGGCGCGCGGCTTCNAGNTGGATNTTCATGTATTCNACGCNGGGAATNNNGGNNANNCGGTCAATCCAGATTTCGGGCTGCTCGATCATCAGGTGCACGTCGAGCGGCTTTTGGGCGCGACGGGCAATGGCCTCGATAACCGGAAAGCCGAAAGAGATGTTGGGCACGAAGCGGCCGTCCATAACGTCGATATGAAACAGCGCGGCTTCGGAGCGGTTGACCATTTCAACGTCGCGGTCGAGGTTGCCGAAGTCGGCCGAAAGCATCGAGGGGGCTATTTTCATGACTTTTTGGGCTTAAGGAGTTGAAAGGCTATATAGAGNACGCAGAGGGCGCCCAGNGCATAGCCCGCATAGGAGAGATAGTCGTTATAATANTCGATNTGCTGGAACAGGTGGGCTTCGTCGACGGTTTTGGCCAGCAGCGAGCCGAGAACGCAGAGAATCACGTTCCAGATGGCGGCGCCGGCGGTGGTGTAGAACACGAATTTTGCCAGGTTCATGCGCGCCAGACCGGCGGGAATGCTGATGAGCTGGCGAATAACCGGAATGAGGCGGCCNATNAAGGTTGAGGCGGCGCCATGTTTGTCGAAATANTNTTCNGCCCGGTCAACTTTTTCGGGCGAAATCATGCAGACGGCACCGAAGCGGCTGCGCGCGAAGGCATAAACAATCGGGCGGCCTATCCACATTGCCAGCCAGTAGTTTATCAGCGAGCCGCAGAGGGCGCCGCCGGTGGCTGCGACTCCCACGCCAATAACGGTCATTTCGCCGGTTTTGGCGGCGATGAACGCTGCCGGAGGCACAACAATTTCGCTCGGAAAGGGTATAAACGAGCTTTCGATAGTCATGAAAATGAATACCCAGAAGTAGTTCATGTGGTTCCACACGAAGTCAAAAAGGCTCTGAGCATCAATAAACGCTAAAACAGACATACAAGCAATATTTTGCCCGCAAAGTTACAAAAATAATTTCTAATTAGTAATTGCTTATTAGCAATAAATTTGCTATCTTTGCACAAAAAAATTATGGAAATAGTATCTACCAGCCAGTTTAGAGCCAACCAAGGCAAATTTTTGGCGGCGGCAAAACGCGGCCAGTCGGTGATTCTGACTTCGCGGATCGGAAGCTTCAAAATAATTCCGGTCGACGATGATGACTCGCTGACAAGGCGCATTTGTGCCGGCCTCGAAGAAGTAAAGCGTATTGAAAACGGGGAGATTCCCGCTAAAGCAGCACGCACCTTCCTCAATGAGCTTTGAGGTCAAAACCACGTTGCGCTTCGAAAAAGAAGCCAAAGCGTTGGCCAAACGCCATCGCTCGCTGAAAAGCGACCTGATGCAACTGGTCGGCTCGCTTGAACAAGACCCCTTTATCGGTGTGGAATTAGCCCCCGGACTGCGAAAAATACGCATGGCAATAACCTCTAAAGGTCGCGGCAAGTCGGGCGGCGCAAGGGTTATTACATACACTATTGTTACGGCCGAAATGAGTGGAAAGGTTTATCTAATCGACATTTACGACAAAGCCGATTATTCCACAATAGATATTTCTGTTATTCAGGGGGTTATCGCTGAGATTGAGCGAGATTGAAGAAATAGTGCCAGAGGGGGGCGGCCATGGTGGTTTGCTTGATTTCGCCGGCCTTCATCAGCTCCAAAAGCCGCTCCGGAGTGAGAATTTCTACGGCAATATCCTCCGTGGGGTCGAGATGCTGGTCTGACAGCCGCGTAACGCCCTCGGCTATGAACGTGTGCGAATGGTTAGTCATGGCCGAAGGATTGGGCGCATAAACATCGAACTTGGTCCATCTGCCACCACCGAAGCCCGTTTCTTCGAGCAACTCGCGGCGGGCGGCCACTTCGAGGTCCTCGCCGGGCTCAACAACGCCGGCACACAGCTCAATCATCACCTCCTGCACTCCGTGGCGATACTGTCGCACCATAACGAAATCGCCCTCCACCGTGCGGGCTATAATATTTATCCACTCGGGGTATTCGAGGATGTAGAACTCGTCGTGGACGCGTCCATCGGGGAGCTCCACGGCATCGCGCCGGGCGGTGAGCCACGGCCGACGAATCAGATATTCGCTTTTAAGCGTCTTCCACTTTTTGATTTCCTTTTCCATATCACCCGCAAAGATACAAAAATAATTTTGAATGTTGAATTTTGAATTTTGAATGCGCCCATGCGGGANCGTACACGAGCAANANCCCCNNCCACGCANCAAANAATCCCGCCGNAGCGGGATTTTCAGGGAAGGATGAGAGTGTGTGTTTAAATCGCGAATTTGCGGGTTTNCGAACCNNGGCGAATCAGATAGATGCCGCGCGGCAGCCCCTCCGTCGACTCACCAACCTTAACACCATTAAGGTTAAACACCTCTACAGCCCCCTCACCCTCGGCTGACACCTCGGAAATGGCATTGAAGTCGGCATCGCGGCCAATGCGGTTAACGAAATTGCACCACGGTTCAGTCGAAGCAATCTTCTCCTCCGCCGACTTCAAATAATACAGCGTCGCCTTCTCATATACTTCGCTGTCAAACAGGCTTTTTACATGTGGATTTATGGGGTCCTCTGCAAGGTAAGTTACCTCCAGGAGGCCGTTACACTTATAGAAAGCATCATAGCCGATTTCCACAACCGAATTAGGAATGGTAACGGCGGTAAGGCCGGAGCACGCGTTGAACGCGTACCAGCCGATAGACGTTACAGAGTTGGGGATAGTAACAGAGGTCAGGCCGCTGCAGTCACGGAAGGCTGATTCTCCAATCTCTGTTACATAGCCGGGGATTACATATTCACCCTCAATATCCAGCGGGGCAAAATATATAGCACTTTTTTCCTTGCCATAAATAAAACCATCTTCAATTATTGCTCCTTCAGGGTTATAGGCTATAGAGACACAATCGCTACCAAACGGATTGCTCAATGTGTTGGGATAGGCCGACTTCTTCAGGCCCCTGCAACCGCTGAAAGTCCACTCTCCGAGTTCCGATACGGACCCGGGAATTATGACNGNAACANGANCACTACATCCATTGAACGCACCAGTACCTATTGATGTAACGGAGTTGCCAATGGAAAGAGAGGTTAGACCGCTGCAATAACTGAAGGCATATGAGCCGATTTGGGTTACAGAGTCGGGGATATCTATGGAGGTCAGGCCAATGCAATCGGCGAACGCACTCATTCCGATTACTGTCACAGAGTTGGGGATAGTAACGGATGTCAAGCAACTGCAGTCGCGGAAGGCATAGTCGCCTATTTTGGTCACAGAGTTGGGTATGACAATAGAAGCCAGACCAGTGCAGTAGGAGAAGGTCCAGTCGCCAATAGACGTTACGGATGTCCCAATTTTGATTTCGGTCAGACCCTCGCAACTCGAAAAAGCTTCGTCCCCGAGGTCAGTTACGGAATTGGGAATAGTCAATGTGCCGGTCAGACCGGTACACCCGGCGAACGCATTCCATCCGATAGATGTCACAGAGTTAGGGATAGTCACCGAGGTCATGTCTGTACACCAGCGGAATGCCCTTGCCCCGATCTTGGNCACGGAGCCGGGGANTACATATTCTCCTTCNATGTTANGGGGAGCNAAATAAATGGCACTTTTTTCTTTGCCATAAATAAAACCATCTTCAATTATTGCGTCTTCGGGGTCGTAGGCTATAACAACATTGTAATAATCATATGTATCGAACGGAGCACTCAATGTGTTGGGATATGCCGATTTCTTCAGGCTCTCGCAGCCATAGAAAGCATATTTGCCGATTTCAGTTACAGAACTACCAATTATGATAGAGGTCAGACCGTGGCAGTTGTAGAATGCTTCTTCGCCGATTGAGGTTACAGAATTAGGAATGATTATAGAGGTCAGACCCTCGCAAAGGAAAAACGCGCCCGATCCGATTGAGGTTACAGAGTTACCAATAGATATGGATGTCATATCCCAGCAGCCAAGAAAAGCATTGTCACCAATTTCAGTTACGGAATTGGGGATAGTCATAGAGGTCAGACTTATACAGTCGTAGAATGCGCCTTCTTCGATCGAGGTAACAGTGTTAGGAATGACTGCAGATGACAGCTCCTTGCAGCCAGCGAAAGAATAGTTGCCTATACGCACCAAAGAATAAGATGAGCTACCGTCGGAAACGGTTGATGGAAGAACCAGACTGCCCGATACCGAATTACCCTCGCTATACCAGCCGGTCCCTTGTTTGGTTTCGCAGGTTTTGGCGGTTTCGTCGATGACGGTGTAGGTTAGGGTTTGGCCCTGGTAGGTGTACTCGAAGTCGCGGGCCGGGGATGGGAGGGCGATTAGGGCGCCGAACAGGAGAAGTAGATGTTTTTTCATGTGTGATGAATTGGTTGCAGCGAGGCCCAAATCGCAGACTGTTAAGTGGTTTAAAAAGAAACGCGCGAGGACCTTATCTTTCTGTCCGTTCACTTATAGAGGCCCTGGAATTGCCCATTGGAGTAGAACGGACAGAGCAGATGCCTCACGCGGGTGTACGTGTGTATAACCACATAAGGCGTCTATCCCTGTCTCAATCCTTGAACTCCAATTAGAAATTTTCCAGGTTTCTATAAGTCAAGAACGAGCGGTTGGATACACGCTTTCAAAAATATGTCGGTGTCAGCCCCACCCTCAACACCCGCGACCGGGCATCTGCAGGCGGTCTGACCCCGCAAAGTTACGCAAATAATTTTGAATTTGGAATTTTGACTGTTGAATTTTTACGAATTGAGAATTGAGGGGGAGAGAATTGCGGGGGCGACGGCGGCTCGCCGTCGCNGTNNGTCGCGNTAGCGTGTGGGCAAGCNNCCAATTAGGGCTGCGAATGAGTTATATATTATCCTTAATCTGTTTTGAAGTCGGAAGCCTCTCAATCAGTTTCTTAATTTCCTTTTCGTATTCGGCCACTCCTATGGGGCGCTCTATCCCTTCAAAAGACCACTCCACTATCGTGTCATTTTTGCTGCGACAAATGAGCAGGCCAATTGTTTGATTATCTTCTTTCCCCCTTAATAGATGGTCAACGGCCGAAACATAGAAGTTCAACTTACCCGCAAATTCCGGAGCAAACGGCACAACCTTTAATTCGCACACTACGTATCGATGAGTTGGTATGTGGTAAAAAACCAAATCCGGATAATAAGTTGTACCATCGGGCATGCTGAGCTGCATCTGACGTCCCACGAAAGCAAATCCCTTACCGAGTTCAAGCAGAAAGTCGGTTATATGATTAACTAATTCATCCTCAAACTCACGTTCTGAATAGTTGACCGGCATTTGCAAAAACTCAAAATTATATGGGCTTTTGAGCATTTGTTGTGCAAGTGCGGATTCACCTTGAGGCAATTTCTCATCGAAATTGGTAAGCGCTTTGGCGTGGTTTGCATAATAATCCTCTTTGTAATAATACTCTAATTCCGCGCGACTCCACCCGTGTTCACAAACCTGCGAAACGTAGAATAAAGCCTCATGTAAGGACTTAGCTTTGGCAGTTATGAAGATATGTTGACCCCACGGAACGTTGGCAAAGAAATAGGGCATCGACAAAACCCCGCCATTTATGTAATCTCCGAAAAAGTCAACAGCCTGTTGACCTTTTGCAACCCACTGATAATATGTTTTATACCACCTTCGGGCGGCCTTGATATTTGTGAGCGACAAACCTGTATCTCCAGGGAAATTCAGCCTGTAAATCCAGCGAAATATTCTTTAATAAGCCCTCACCGTATTTGGTGGTCTTAGACATGGCAAATATGTCCCGGCCCAACTCCCAGTAGAAATTAAGCATCTCGGCATTAACCTTAACGACCGCGCGCACCTGCGCCCTGCGATAGCGACTTTTCAATTCCGAAAGCCAGCTCCTGTATTGAGGCGTTACTTCGGCAATTTCCCTATTCACAAATATGGGTTTCTCTACTTTCTCTTGTGCCATAAAACAGTCTATTATTGGTCCGCAAATATACAAAAAAGAATCGAAAATCGCGAACACCCTCGACTTGTCGCCATAGCGGCGACAAGTCTCCCGCCGCTACGCGGCAATTTGATGGTGCCCTTGCGGGGGCGACGGCGGCTCGCCGTCGCGTTGCGTCGCGGTAGCGTGTGGGCAAGCTGCCCACACTCCCCGGGGAGGGTTAGAGGAATTTGTTGAGTAGGCGGTACCAGAGGGGGAGTTTGCGCGGCTTGGGTTCTTGCCACTGCCAGATCGGCTCGCCCTGGTTAAGTTTTACTATAATCGCCAATAGGCCGATTATAATGCCAATTGTGGCCGGAGTCAGGATAATTAGAGACGCGAGAAATGCCTGAAAGGGGGCTCCGGGAGACATGCTCTCTAACGCCCACGTCCACAGGGCTGCAATTGCAAAAATTGCAACCCAAATCAGGGCATTTATAATCTTCTCTTTCGTGGGGGGGGGATTAGACGGCGACGGGGGCGGGGATGTGGGGGTGCGGGTCGTAGTCGACGAGGGTGAAGTCTTCGTAG
>WFLX010010879.1_pt1 | contig 11288 bp, 5 predicted proteins | sample 4967041 | NCBI WGS metagenome assembly WFLX01 (sample SAMN12857096, study PRJNA449069) | gut metagenome | isolation source: stool from male and female vole | host: Microtus ochrogaster | place: USA:Florida | collected 2017 | reverse complement strand
GTTTGCAACGCGGATGACGGTGTAAGTAAGAAGCCCCTCAAGGCTGCCACCCTGTACCCCACAAGCGGGCGCAGTCCATGTCACCACGGGATGATTCTCCTCGTTGAAGCTGAAACGGACATCACTCACGGGGAGGGGAGTGTCTATACCGGCATAGGCGCTGACGACAGCCTCCTGAGACTCACCGGCAGCATTGATCGCGATCAGTCGGTAGGTATGTGAGCCGATAGCTACATTGGCATCGGTATAGCTTAACGAAGCGCCGGGAGCCGGAGCGTTGATAGTGGCAATAGGCATGGAGAGCGCGTCGCGGTAAATCACGATACTTGACAGAGCACTAAGTGTCGCACCGCCTAAGGTGGTCGAAGGAGCCTTGAATGACAGCTTGAGGTCACGGTAAGCAGACCCCTCGGCAGTGACGGTGATGTCATCAATACGTGCCGGGATTGCCGACGAACCCTTCTCGANAACGTTGAGGTCATCGAGATAGATAAACATCTGGTTCTTGGGACTGATAGCCTTGAANGCNAAGTAATGAGGACCNGAAGCGGANGGAGCTACCAAGAACGAATAGGGAGTCGGAGTGACATCCATATCTGTGATGGTGGCGATGCGGGTCATGCTGTTGAGGTCGGACGAGTTGCCGAAGTAAACCTCAACTATCTCGTTATAGCCTGCAAGATACTTGTACATATTAAATGACAATTCATATCCTTTTGAGGCATCGAGGAGGATCGCCGGAGTGAGGACAGCATCGTCAGCCTCGTTGGTTACTGAATAGCTGTAGCGGAGACAATTCTCAGCCTCGGCGTAAGCCCATGTACGCTCATCCTGATTGAGGTCGAGGACGGCAAACAGATTGGCAGATTCGGGTTGGTCAAACGACTCNGAGAAGGGTACTGTAAATTCACCGATCACGGCACCCGGACTTGTGCCGACAGCACCATTGCCTTGGGCAGTAGCGGGAATNACCTGATAGTAGTANTAACCCGGATTTGCGATAGTCTCGCTGAAAGAGGTGGCGGAAATTGCCGAAGCAACGGTTACCTCTCCCGGCATACGTTTTACGGTGTATGTAATCGGGGGACAGATATCACCACCCTCGGCACCGATAGCCGGAGCAGTCCATGACAGGTCAGCGCGGCTACCTGATGCAACTAAAGTGATATTTGCGGGAGCGGCGGGGACATCATAACCGGCGAAGAGACGCGCGGAAGCGTTCTTGCCGATGCCGTCAGCGCTCTCGGCGTGAATCTTGACAGTATGCAGACCGCGGGTGAGTGAATAATACTCCGTTGTCACTGACTTGCCGGGCAGAGCTTCGAGCAGATCGATGGTCTCGTTATCCACCATTATCTCGATACCTAACGGTTCGGAGGCGTTTAGGGTCTTGCCGTCGCATGTCATCGAGGGCATCACAAAAGAGAAGCGGATAGCCGTCGAGCCGGGGGCGCTTGCCTGCCATGTAAGGTTTGAGGGAGCCACCGGGGTACCGGGCATACCCTGCTCGGGTATGTACAGACCGGTGATCTCGGCGCGGTCGGGGAGGTCGGCTATCTTGACCGTCGAAGCATTGGAGGGATTGATCTTATAGAGAGCTCCCTTGGGCTGGAAGAAACCCTCGGTGTGGAACTCCGCCCAGTAGATACAGTCGCTTGCGGTATCGTAGGCAATCGACTGGGTATAGTCAGANTCATACTGGTCGAAGATAGCGGTATTACCAATCAGAGTGGCANCGGCTGTCTGAGGATTGACGCTATAGAGATTTGCCATAGAGTCAATGGTGTAGAGATGCCCCTTGTTGTCGGAGGTGATACATATCATGGTGACATTCTCGGGGAAATCACCTACGAGCGTTGCAGCACCGGTATTGAGATCGGTGGTGGAGAGCTGCGTGGTGGTTGCGGTACGGTCGTATGTCAGACCGTAAGCCTTACCTGTCGATGAGTCGAAAGTACGGTCGATGGCTATATAGGTATAGTCATTGAGAGGGCAGTCTACCTCAGCTTCGAGCGCCCAGACCTCGGGGTCATACCGGAGCCACTTGCAGACAGTGATATTCTGGTTATTATCGTAATCGTAAGTGAGACCATAGTACTTGCCGTTTGCATACATGGCACCACCGTTGAGTTCTATATCGGGAACTAAGAGAGAGTAAGCTGAATTGGAAGTGGCGTTAAAGGAGTAGATACCCTGCACGAGCGCACCGCGGGTNCTGAGGTTTGCGCCGATCAGCTCTATGCCCCCTGTCTGTGCCGAGGCATTTAACCCGCCGGTGAGGGCGAGGATGCCGGCAATCGACAGATTGCGGAATAAGGAGTGAAAATGATTCATATATCGGTTTTATTAATTGTCGGTTTCATTAATTACGGATGAGGTTAGCCATAACGCTATCATAGCTTAAAAAAGCNTCGTAATTTGCAAATATATAAAAAAATAATTGCGAAATTGCTAATAATTGCTTAATAATTATTGTATTTTCAGAATNTATGGCTATATTTGTTAATTGGCTAATCATATTAAAGCCAGACTACTTAATTTTCTCTCAATTTTAAGATGTATGCCATGATAATCTTGAAATGCATGAGGGTAAAATAAAATTCACTACCTAACACGTTGTATTCAACCGATGAAGATAAATAAGAAGTTTCTGCCGATGGCACTGACCGGACTCACACTCGTGATGAGCAGTCTGAGTGCGGACGCAATTCCGGCACGAAAGAATTACAAGGCAAGCACACTTGCCGACGGAAGCCGGAAAGAATTGAGTCTTGCCGGCGACGAATATTTCAGCTATTACACCGACCGTGACGGCAATCCGTACATAAAGGAGGGAGATAACTTCCGCGCCATAACCGGGGCAAACCTTGCCCGGCGCCGGTCAGAAAGGTTGGAGAGCATACTCACCCTCGCCTCCGATACGGAGGATGGACGGAAGAAAGCTCCCGCACGCCTGTTGGGTTCCAAGGATTTCCCGACTGTGGGAAGTCCCAAGGTGTTGGTGCTCCTTGTGGAGTTTGCCGATAAGAAGTTCTCATTTAATGCCGATGTCTTCGAGCGCATGATGAATGAGCGTGGTTTCGGCGACCAGGGAGCCACCGGTTCGGTAGCCGATTATTACCGCGATAACTCAATGGGAGCATTTACTCCCGAGTTTGACGTATTCGGTCCTGTTACGCTTGCCAACAATGTCGCTTATTACGGCTCAAACGATGCTTACGGCAATGATGTCAATCCTCACCAGATGGTGATGGAGGCTTGTCGAGCACTCGACGGTCAGGTAGATTTCAGAAATTATGATGCCGATGGCGACGGGGTGGTGGATAACGTCTATATCTTCTATGCCGGTTTCGGTGAGAATGACGGCGGCGGTTCTACCACCGTGTGGCCTCACTCCTCGGCTCTCTCCAACCGCGGAGCCACACTTACCCTCGACGGAACTTCAATTAATAAATATTCGTGNTCCAACGAGTTGCAGAACGGTTACGGCAAGACCCTGACCGGTATCGGCACATTCTGTCATGAGTTTACGCATGTATTGGGTTTCCCCGATCTCTATGCCACCATGGCGGGTGGTGATGCCGCAAACTGGACACCTGACTGCTGGACAATCATGGATCAGGGTTCGTATAATAATGACGGAAAGACACCCCCGTGTTATACCGCCTACGAGCGCAGCTATCTNGGNTGGCTTACACCGGTTCAGATACCGCAGGGCACNACNGCNCTCCCCTCNATAGCCGATAACTACGCCTTCAGNGTCAATACCAACCGCGANGATGAGTATTATCTGTTGGAATACCGCGAGCGCAAAGGGTGGGATGCCAATCTCCCCTCGTCGGGAATGGTGGTCTGGCATATTGATTACGACAAGAATGTCTGGGATGCCAATACCGTCAATAATTCGCCGATACATCAGCGAGTGAGCCTGGTATGTGCAGACGGCAAATGGGCTGACAACGAACGAGCCGGAGTGCCGTTCCCCGGTAGCGCCAAAACAACATCTCTGACTGCATGGCCTGTGTTTACAGCGGTCGCTCCTACGACTGCCATTACCGGTATACGTGAGGAGAACTCTCATGCGGTATTCAACGTGGACGGAGCTTCGGCATTACCTGTAACACCGGCAATCCCTGCGATCTCTAATATTAGAGACACACGTTTTACCCTCGCTAATGGCAATGCCGCTTCATCGGTATTGGTAAGCGTAAGTGAGAGTGTAAATAATCAGCCGCTCAGCAATCTCTATAACCTTAAATATAGTGGTGAGGANTTCACCGTCCNTGGACTTAACCCCGAAANGGAGTATAAGGTAACAGTCCGTAACGTTTCAGAGACAGGAGCAATAGGTTTCCCCTCGCCTGCAGCGACAGTCATGACTGCAGAGCCCGGTATATCGTTTATCCTTCCTGCGGCTCCGGTAGCCGAAAACAAGGATGGTTTCGTGGATCTAAGCTGGGAATCCATACCGGGTGCAGTATCGTATAAGATCAATATCTATACCGAACACGAAGGGGGAAGCATCGGTGAGACGGCTACCTTCGATAACGGAGCTGCCGATGTTCCCGAGGGATGGACCACGACCTTGCAGACGACATTTAGCGTAAACGGTTATTACGGAGAAGAAAAGCCGTCAGCCGTTTTTGAAGCGAACGGGCAGTATCTCCAGACCCGTGTCTTCACAAACGACATAAAAGGATTCAGCTTCTGGATGCGCGGACGCACGATAACCGCGGGTTCGCAGCTCCTCATCAGCGGACTTATCCACGGCGAGTGGACAGCACTTGAGACTATAGGTGAGTTGCCGACGACTGCCTCTGTGTACGAATTGCCGACAGACAAACTCCAAGGAGTGCGCGCCCTGCGCATGGAGTACTCATATATCTCCGGCAGTCCCCGACTGATGGTCGATGATGTGGAGGTGTCTTTCGGCAACGAGGCCGTCAAAGAGTATCTGTACAAAGATTATGAAGTCGGCGATAAGACAGAGTTCCGTCCGACGGATTTACAGCCGGCTCAGCTTTATTATGCGACCATCAAGGGTAATGACGGTGAGGATGATTCTATGGAATCTCCGGCTACACCTTTCAGCACTGTAGGTGGTTCGGCAATCGGTAATGTATCCGACGATACAGCGGCAATACTTACAGCTGAGGGTACAATAATCACCGCCTCCTGTGACGTTAATGTATATGATATTTCCGGCAGAAAGGTCTGTGAACTCAAAGCCGGTGAAAGTGCCGAGGTACTTCCGGGTATATACGTAGCCAAGGGTGCCAATGCCTCGGTGCTTAAGATTCAGATAAAATAAAAAGCATTATACAGATGAAAAGAACTAACCTGATCATGGGGGGCTTTGTAGCCGCCCTCGCCGCAGGTGGCAGCATGTATGCCCACTTNAGCGAGGCTCCGCAGCCTACACCCTCGAACGACAAACGCGGTGGCCGTGTCATCACCGGTGCTAAGCCCGTGCACATAGCCGGCGATATAAAGGATAGCCGTGCCAAGGCTCCGCAGCGTATCGGCGAAGAGGAGCTCTTCAAGCCGGTTATCTACGGTATGCTCCTCTATTCCGATGAATGGTGGAATCTTGCCGACGGTGAGTCATATCCCTACGGATGCTACGCTTTCTCTCCCAACTATCCCAACAAGGAGGCGATGATGGTACATCCTAACCTTTATGCCAATGGAGGCGGTTGTTACTCCAACCGTCGTGTACACATACGTATGTACGGCATCAGCCAGACCGGTGATGATGTAGGATTTCTCAATTACTTCTCGTGTATCAATACCGATAATTGGACCTATGTGACCAATCCTACGCTGACATATACCGACACAAGTGTCGCCAACGACATGACCTACGACCGCACCACCAACACTATCTATGCTGCAGTATGGGGTAACTTTGACGGCGGTGCNTGTCGTCTNGCCACNGTNGAACCCCTCTACGGAGAGACAATTGAGATAGCCACTATCCCCGAACTGGTGTGCNTGGCAGCCAANAACTACGGCGAGATGTACGGTGTGGAGCGCCTGACGGGTGTGATGTACCGCATCTTCCCGGATGGTTCATACGTTAAGGTAGGAAATACAGGCGTAAGCGCTCAATATGCCCAGAGTGCCACTGTAGATCCCGAAACCAACATCATCTATTGGGTTGCAACCAAGAGTGATGATACCTCGGCAATCTATACCCTCGATACTACCACCGGTCAGGCCATCCTGAAGTCAGCGATGCCAAATAACGAGGAGTTTTCCGCTATCTTTATCGAAGCTGATGTTAAGGGACTCGATGCACCGGCTGCCCTCAGCAACTTCACGACCAAGACTGAGGGCGATGTAGCCAAGGTTAGCTTTAACGTGCCGACCAAAACNTTNGACAANAAGNCACTNANCGGTGCCCTCACCGCCAAACTTTACTGCGACGGTGTTGAGGTGGCATCAAAAGGCGTGACGGCAGGTGAGAGCGTGACATTCAGCTTCACTCCCGGCGCGGGCGAGCACACCCTCGTGGCATTTGTGCAGAACAATGTAGGCGAGGGTCCCAAGACCACCGTCTCTTACTGGACAGGTGCCGATCTCCCCGGTGCGCCCGGCAATGTAAACCTTGACGTAGCCAACGGAAAGGCAGTGCTGACATGGACCACACCTACCGAGGGTCTTCACGGCGGTACATTCGACCCCGATGAGGTGACATACACCATCGTACGTTATCCCGGTGCCAACATCGTTGCACAGGGCTTCCACGGCAANCGCTTCACCGAGACCCTTCCNGCCGACATAGCCAACTACTATTATACGGTAACAGCATGTCTTAATGACGAGGAGGGTGGCACGTCGACCTCTAACAGTTTCTTTGCCGGCGAAACGTTCACCGTGCCTTACATCCAGACCTTTGACGATGCCGACGGTTTCAACGGTTATACTGCAATCGACGGTGACGGTGACGGTTATACATGGGAGTTTAAATCTCAGTGGCAGGCAGTATCAACACGCTTCAACAGCACAGAGCAGATGAACGACTGGCTGATAACTCCGCCGATCAAATTCGCACCCAATGCAACATATCAGCTGACATTCAAGGCCCGCGCATTTGACACGGATTCTCCCGAGCGTTTCGAGGTCAAGCTCGGCGGCGCACCGCAGCCTGAGGCTATGACGCAGACCCTGCTGAGCGTAGTGCAGACCAACAATACCAATTATGACACATACTCGGCATCCTTCAAGACCGACGCCGAGGGAGTGCTTTATATCGGTTTCCGCTGTACATCTTACGCCAATTCATATCGTCTTATCGTAGATGATATAGAGGTGAAACTTACAGAGGCTAACGCCGTGCCCTCGGCAGTTACCGACCTCAAGGCGGAATCGGCTTCCGACGGTACAAACAATGTAATTATATCCTTTACAGCTCCTACGACACTTGCCGACGGCAGCAAGCTCAACGACCTTACATCGATCAAGATCTTCCGCGGCACCAACAATGCGCCGATCAAGACCTTTGACAAGCCGGCTCCCGGTAGCAAGCTCAGCTACAAGGATGAGGATGCCGCTATNGGTGAACAGACATACCGTGTTATCGCCTATAATGGTGCCGGNNCCGGTCTCGAAGCCTCGGTTAAGGCATACGCGGGTTATGATGTGCCGCGTGCTCCGCAGAATGTGCGTCTCGTCTTTGACGAGGACAAGAATGCACACCTCACATGGGAGGCTCCCACACAGGGTGTNAACGGCGGCGCGCTCAATCCCGCGGCGCTCTTCTACGAAATCGTGCGTAACGACGGTGTCACCCTNAAGGANACACATCAGGGACTTTCGTATACCGANTACTCACTGCAGGGTGAGGCGGAGCAGAGCATGGTTTATTACCAGATCACTACCATTCACGGCACTACTCGCGGTGAGCATGCCCTCTCAAGTTTCGTGATCATCGGTGATGACCAGCCGATACCATTCACCGAGTCATTTGCTGCTGCAAGTCTTGAAAACACTCCGTGGACTATCTCGCGAGTAACCGGTCACTCACAGATGTGCTGGTCACTCACAGGTTCGGGTACTGCTCCCGAGGCAGCTCCTCAGGATGGAGACAGCGGTTTCGCTTCGTTTATCAGTGCCGGCAAGGAGAGCGGCATCATCGAGCGTATGACATCGCCCAAGATGGATCTCTTCAGCGCTCAGCATCCGGTAATCAGCTTCTATATGTACAATACCACCGCTGACTGCTCGGAGAAATTGGCAGTGCAGATTACGCATAATGACGGAGAGTTCACCACCCTGCGCGAGATACCTCTCAAGGGTACAAAGGAGGGCTGGAACCTCTATGAGATAGAGATACCGCGCAAGGATTGCCTCCCCGCGACCAGCATCGCGTTCCTCGCAACCACCGGTGGTGAGAAGAATATTCACCTTGATCATATCATGGTTGCCAACGGTGACGTAGAGCTCGAGGAGTGTGATCTTGAGGCGGTGAGTCTTGAGGTCCCCTCGTTGGTTCCCGACACTGAGGCTAAGATNATTCTCAATGTCTACAACAACGGTTCNAAGGCNGTGGAGAGTTACAATGTAGCACTTCTCGTAGACGGTGCNGTCGCTATTACCGCTAAGAGCACGGAGCCTATTGAGGCAGGTGACACTTATCAGTATATCTTTACTGTAACTCCCGAGAAGTCCGACCTCAACAAGAAGTTCCGCTTCAAGGGTACAGTAAGCTGTGCCGGTGACACTAATCTCGACAACAATGAGACTGACGAGGTTGAGGCCATCGTAGGTGTAACTGCTATCGACAGCATCGAACTTGATGACAATACTTTGGTTAATGTCTACACCCTCGACGGCGTGGTTGTTCTCAAAAATGTCACCAAGTCAGCGCTTCAGGATCTCAATGCCGGCATCTACGTAGTAAAGGCAGAAAACGGAGCAACGTACAAAGTAGCCGTGCATTAAGAATCAAGAATTAAGCATTAAGGCTACGCATTTAAAGATTGCGGTATTCCTAAAAATTGTAAAAAATTTTATGGAGTACCGCAATTTTATTAATTTTAATGCTGATTTTGACAAGAAGCATTTTTTGCAATGGCATACGAAACCCCTATAGATGAAAAGAAGCTCATAGAGGATCTTCAGGATCCGGGGCGCGCCCCGGATGCGTTCCGCGTGCTTATCGATAAATATGGCGAGAAGATGTATTGGCAGATCCGTCGCATGGTCATCAGCCATGAAGATGCCAATGACCTTCTGCAGAATTGTTTCATCAAGGTATGGACTAATCTTCAGAACTTCCGCGGTGATGCCCGNCTCAGCACCTGGCTCTATAAGATAGCGGTCAATGAGTCGATTAATTTCCTCAACAAGGAGAAGCAGCGCCGCCATATCACCGACGAGGAGGATGCATCGTTCCTTATAGACACCCTCGAGGCTGATACCTATTTTGACGGTGATAAGTTGCAGACCGACCTTCAGAAGGCTGTGCTTAACCTGCCGGAAAAACAACGCATGGTTTTTAACATGAAGTATTTTGATGACATGCGTTACGAAGAGATTTCNGAGGTGTTAGGCACGAGTGTCGGCGCCCTCAAGGCATCATATCATCATGCCGTAAAAAAGATTACCGCATATCTCGATGCTGAGTCCCTCGATTAGCTATAAGTAACCGCCAATGGCGGGGTAGGATATGATTTTGGGATTCATACTGAAAAATTGTCAGAGGTGATTAAACTTTTGCCAATTACAAGAGTCAAAGAGTTATCGAAAAGCAAAGGAAAACACAACTCTCTTCTAAAGATGGCTTTCAAATGAAAAGTGAAGATATTTTAAAACATAAATATGGCACCGCCGGCGGTTTCAAGGTTCCCGAAGGGTACTTTGAGCAGCTGAGCTCGAAGGTGATGACGGAGTTGCCGCCATATCCGGAGGCTCCGGTTGCCGAGCGTCTCAGCAGATGGCAGAGGGTGAAACCATACGTCTATTTAGCTGCGATGTTTGCCGGTATATGGTGTATGATGCAGATGTTCCATCGTATCTCGACTTCGGGTGAACTTAATCTCGACAATCCCCCCGAGCAGGTTATGCTTGCCATGTCTGAAGTCAGCTCTCATGACAATCATTTCTGGTACTCGGAGGAATCAGATATGAAACTTGAGGATGAGGTCTCATCGTATTACGATAATTTTGATGATTTCGAGCGCGATTTCTCTTCGGAGGTCGATCCGGAATAACAGATAACAGAAAGGAATTTCTATCTAACTAATCATAGTTACACATAATCATGAATAGATATTTACTGATATTGTTGCTTGCCATAATAGGTATGATACCGGTGTCGGCACAGTCGTCAAAAGATAAAGGTACNCCTCCACCTCCGCCCTCTGCAGAGATGAGAACGAAGATNACTGATTTCAAGATCAAGTATCTTGCCAAGGAGATGGAGCTGAACGACGAACAAAAGGAGACATTCAGCAAGCTCTATACGGAGATGACGGAAGAGAAGCACAAGGTCTTCGAGGAGATGCGCGTAGCTGACAAGAAGGTTCGTAAGAACGAGGCAGCGACCGAGGCGGATTACAAAGAGCTTAACACCAAGACCAAGGCGAGCATGGATAAGGTCCGTTTGATCGACGAGAAGTATGATGCCCGGTTCCGCAAGTTCCTCAGCGATAAGCAGATCTACGAGATGCGCCGCGGCGAGGAGAAATTCCGCGAAAAAATGCAGGAGATGCGCCAGAAAAACCGCGGCAAGCACCACAAAGAGGGCAAAGACAAAAAAGACAAAAAGAAGTAATCAGAAACTACTCTACATATCAGGGCTGTATCCGGCAACGGAGGCAGCCCTGTATCCTATTTAATGACCATTTTCGTGGTCTCACGAAAATGGTATCAACATTCAACATCTGACCATTTTCGTGGCCTCACGAAAATGGTATTTATACCCGTTTAATAAATTATTTTATAGCTTTATTAGAAAGATTATCCTATTGAAAATGAGAATAAAAATAAGCTTAAACAAATTCAATGTTTGTCATTAATTCTGTAACTGGAAGAATTTAGTTATATTTGTTATTCAATATGAGTGCCATGGATATACAACGAATTAACCAAAACAAATCCCTATTTGATAGTATACAACAATATATTACGGGTGATGATGGTAAAGAGCAAGTGGAAGTATGGTTTGCTCGCGAATTACAGTACCTATTAGGCTATGCACGATGGGAAAACTTCACGGTTGCTATAGGTAGGGCGGTAGAATCTTGTAAATCGCAGGGAATAAATGTAGATGACCATTTTCG
>WFLX010254048.1_pt1 | contig 11291 bp, 9 predicted proteins | sample 4967041 | NCBI WGS metagenome assembly WFLX01 (sample SAMN12857096, study PRJNA449069) | gut metagenome | isolation source: stool from male and female vole | host: Microtus ochrogaster | place: USA:Florida | collected 2017 | reverse complement strand
CTGATACTCCTAAAATTTTTGAAAATTCATGGATAGAATAATACTCAATCATAATTGAAATCTCCTTATAAAGTTTATACTTTATTCTATCAATGAATCTTATAAAAGTTAACAATAGTTTGTAACTATTTATAACTTATAGTAAACAGTTTCATTCCTTCCTTTGGCTTTCTTCTTATTTTTAATTGTTGAAATTCTTGATCTTGATCGTTTTTCCTTAAAAATCTAAGATCCATCTTACTTTATCAAACTCATTCAAAATTTAGGAACGGCTTATAAATTTCTTTGAAAGACCTTTTAAAAGAGATTGGCTAGCCAAAGCCATTATCTTTAAATTTCTTTCTTTTAAGATCTAAGTTTTAAGAAAATGTTGTCAAAAAATATCTATCTTGTCTAAGATAAAAAAATCTCTTGAAGGAAGATCTTAGGAACAAGAGTGACAAGAAAGGATAAAAAGAACTTCCTTATCCAGCTGGATTTCCTTATTTTTCATGTTTCAACTGCAGATACAGATTTTAGTCTATTTATTAATTGGATGGGGATTTGCCAAGAAAAATTGGCTTACTCAATCAACCGTGAAGCAACTCAATTTCTTGGTTATGAATCTTATTTTGCCTTGTTCAATCTTTCATGCTTTTCAAAGTCCACAAGCTCAAGCTATTTCCCAAAAAGATCTTTTCTTTATGTTGCTGATCGCCATTTTTTTGCAAATTATTATGATTTTAGTGGCTCATTGGCTCTGGCGCTTTATAAAAGAGCCCAAGCAACGACTGAATTTGGAATATGGGACAATGTTTAACAATTCCGGAACCTTAGGAATGGTGATTGGTCAAGCAGCCTTTGGCGAAATTGGCGTACTCTACACTTCTCTTTTTGCTCTTCCTTTACGCATTGGAATGTGGAGCTATGGCTTAATGGTGTATTCTCGGCAATCCCAAGCCAATTTCAAAACCGCCTTAAAAAAAGTAGTAACCAATCCTTGCTTTTTAGCCACTACGCTTGGATTAGTCTCTTTATTGTTGCAAGAACAAGGAATAATTTTACCAAACCTTATAACTTCCATCATTTCTTCTCTTGGCCAATGCAACACGGTTTTAATTATGATTGTAATTGGGGCCACGCTTTCGGAAATTTCTTTTCAGAATTTAAATTTTTCCCTCACAGCTTGGTATTGTGGATTACGCTTAGTGATAATTCCCTTGGTTTTGACCCTTATCTTTTGGGCTTTAAACGATCTTGGAGAGATTTCGAGTAAGATTTGTGTCTTAGAACTCGCTATGCCTGCTCCGGTTACCATGGCTATGCTCAGCCAAAAATATGAAACAGATCCTCTTTTTGCGAGTAAACTCATCTTTTTTTCCACTATAGCCTCAATGTTTACTTTACCGCTTTGGGACTACGTATTGTCCTTTTTTCATTAATGGATCAGAAAAAAAGCTTTGTGATTTTTTAATAAACCACAAAGCTTTTTTATTCCAGAAGATTTGCATATTGAAATGCATTGTATATTCCATCGTCATCGATAGTGGTGGTAATCCAATCTGCTGCCTCTTTGGCCACTGGACTTGCGTTGCCCATGGCGATCGATAAATCCGCTTTTTCAAACATTGGTAAATCATTTTCCGAATCACCAATTGCAATGGTACGAAAATCTTCTCCTAAATACTTACAAATTTCTTTAAAAGCCGTGCCTTTTGTCATCGCTTTTTGTGTGATTTCTCCATTAGCTAAAGGATGACCAGGAATTGGAGTAAAAGTAAAGGTCATCTCTTCTTGTTTTAAAATTGGATCGAGCGTTTCAAGATCTGCCTCAAAGGCCATAAGTTTCATAATCGTGGCAAAATCTTCATCTTGCATTTTATCCAAGTCCAAAATATTATCTTTTGGTCGTAAAGAGGCGGGATTTAGACGAATAAATTCCTCTAACATAGCTCTTCCTTGCGCATTAGAACTATTGGCAAAAGAGCCTTCAAGAGTTAATCCCACATTCAAATCGGTCAAATTTTTTACTAAACGCTTCGTCTTTTCTACTCCTAAGGGTGCAAAGAAAATACGCTGATCTCCAATCCAGATTTCNCTNCCNGCCGAATACACTTGTCCATTTAAGGGTAAATCCTTTAAAGCAAACCAAGCCGATCCTCGACTACGGCCTGTATTGGCAAACACCCAATGTCCATTTTTCTGAGCCATTTCAATAGCCTTTAAGGCCGACTCAGGTACCACTTCATTGTTCCATAAGGTTCCATCCAAATCCAAAAAAACAATTGATTTCATCTCGTTCTCCCTGATGTTTTATCACAACATTTTTCTTAATTCCTATTTTAAGGGGATTCTTTCAAAGTGTAGGGATGGAAAACAAAAAGCAATTTTTTCTAAAAACGAAGATCACTTTTTTCGATTTGCTCGAAAGGCCGCAAATAAGCTTGAACGTATTGCGCCTCTAATAAAGGTTGACATATGGCGTGAAGCTCTGGATGTTGATTTTGAATCGTTTGTAAAGCCAAATGAATTCCGCGCAAAGCTTGATCGTCCTGAATGAGTTTCAAGGTTGTTTGATGAAAATCTTCTGCATGAGTAGTTAAAAAAGCAATGAATTCTTCTGGTAAATCATTTAAATGATCAAAACAAATAGGATCAATGCGTAAAGGACGATATAAACAATTGAGTCCAAATTCCATATTTTGAGTTTGACTGGCTACCCGTAAATCTTCAATCCGACTTGAAAGCGTCGTAGAAAGTCCACTGAGTAGTTCAAAAGATTTAGATGTGTTTAAAATTAATGGTTCTTGCTCCTCGATATGTTGTAAGAATTTAAAGGCTCTTCGCGCTTGCTTTCCATTCTTTTTTAGATGACTGGCTAATAAGTAAAGAATAGCTTGATCCGGCGTTTGATCTTCTTTCCAACTAAGATCTTGAAGAGTATTGGTTAAATCGTAACGAATTTCAAAATCGTCTAACCAATACAACTGCAAGGCGCTGCTTCCATCCTGTTGTTGAAAGGCTAACCATAAAAGCGTTTTCCAAGGACTAGCCACAATAGAAGGTGGAAAAGTAGATATATCAAGATTGGAAGGCAAGGAAACCGGATAGGTCGAATATTTTTGTAGAAATTGGGCTAATTCGCGTAAGGTAGTGGGATCATTTGAAAATTGATTTAAATCATTTTGATACCAATTCCAAGTTTCATCAAACTTTTTCTTAGAAGGATGTTTACGTAACTCCTCTTCACAAATCATTCCCCAAGTTTTTTCAAAAGATGGTTTGGTTTGGGAAGTTAAAAAAATATGACCGCAAATTGGACAGACATTAGGTTTTACCTTAAAAATAGTTTGACAATTGGGACAATGCATTTTATCTCTCCTTTCACAAACGAAATCAAAAATTATTTATAGCATTTAGTATAGCCAAAGAAGAGAAAAACAAAGAATTGAACGATACAGTCTTACCAGTCAAATTCATCCCCTTTTGTCTTCGATGGTTTTACAATACAGGTAAAGATGAAATAAAGGGAGGTCTTAAAATGAGTACACAAGATGTTGTATTAGGGGCACAAGCTGCTTTAACTACAGATCAGATTGCAGTGGTAGAGGAAATCAAAGAACATTTGATCAAAGCTCAATCCGTTATTGATTTGGTAACCAATTCCATTGAAGCAAAAAATAAAGATAACACTTTGGATCTTGGTTCAGAATTGAATTCTATGATCGTGGCTTATGATGAACTTAGTCATGCCATTGGCGATGTTTCCTCTGTACTCGATGCGTTAGAGGAAGGTCAAAGCGCTGACGAAAAAAACGCTTAAACTTAACAGCAAGGGATAACCTTGCTTTTTTTTTGGATAATAAAAAGCATTAAAGAAAAATGAAGCGCTTGCAAAAAGGGAAAGTGCATCCTAGGCTTCTGCTCGGTACAATAAAATCATGAAACGAACAACTCAAGGTGCCTTAGCGGCTTTAATGATTAATGCGGGCTTACCCGCTTTAGTGGCTCCTTTTATTGTCCAAGCGATTCAAGCGACTGGATTAAATTCTTATTTTCCTTTTTTAGATCAATGGATTGCTAGTTTAAATGATACTCAAATCTTTTTAATTGTTTTAGGATTGCTTTTCGTTCTTTCTATTGCTTGGGGGCTTTTAAAGCGCGTTTTAATGATTGTAATTTCTTTTAGTCTTGTGGCCCTTTTATATATTTGGGTAGAAGAACATAACCCCGAACTTTTAGTTCCTATTCATAACTTTTGGGCAAGTTTTATGCCAAGTCTCATTAATATCAAGATTTAAAATATAAAACCACCTACTCATTCTTACATTGGGTAAGAAAAAGAAGGTGGTTTTTCTTTTCTCTTAAGCTTCCATATCTATATTGAATTCTGGCATATAGATGGTAAATTTTGCTCCTTGGAAGCCATCTTCACGATTAGCACTTGTAATGGATCCATCGTGAATTTTCATAATTGAAGCACAAATCGGCAATCCAAGTCCAAAACCGCGCAAGGCGTTGGGTTCACTAGGCTTAGTCGTGTAAAACAAATGGAAAACTTTTTCTAAAGCTGCGGGTGAAAGCCCTTCTCCATGATCTTGGACGGAAACGGCAATTTGGTTGATGTCTTCATCTTTCCACACCGTAATCTCAATGGGTTGATTCATTGGAGAATATTTATTGGCATTATCAATTAAGTTAATAATAACTTGTTTAATTAAAGAAGAGTCCATTTCTGAAGCTAAAACATCTTCGGGATAATTCGTAATGAATTGACGTTTTGGAAGACGGAATTGCATAGTTTCTACCGCCGAATTGACCACGTCTTCAACAATCATGACTTCTTTTTTTAGGGTCATGGTGCTGTTTTGAATGCGCGTTAAAGATAGGATATTTTGGACTAAGTTATAAAGCCAATTGGTCTCTTTATTGATGTTAGCTGCCAATTCATATTCTTTAGAATCTTCAGGAAGCATAGACATTAAGACTTCTGAAGTCCCCGTAATGCCTGCAAGAGGAGTGCGTAAATCATGCGAAATCGAACGCAATAAGTTGGTGCGATACCGTTCCTGGCTCATTTCCAGACGTGATTTTTCCTCTACTTCCGCCAAGGTTAACTTATCAATAACAATTCCCGCTGCATCGGTCATGGTATTCACCAAACGCAAATCACTAGGACTCAATTGATCCGCTACTTTTTTGGGAATGGCAATGGCGCCTAAGACTTCTTTATTCATAGTGTAAAAGGGCCATTCATATTGTCGCTCATTGATATAGTAGCCAGTAGCTGGGCGTGTTTGATATTCTTCAAATGTTCTCGAAGGATCCGTTTGAGCTCTTTCTTGAAAATTTCCGTTTTCAAGTAAAATGAAGTTTTCTTCTGGTTTTCCCTCTTTAGTAAAGAGAAGCAATCGACAATCCGTATGGAAGACCTCAGAAATATTTTGAAGAGTTAACTTAATTACTTCATCTACAGAAGTCATTCCCGCTAAATCACGGGTTAAATGATAGAGGATATTACTGACTTCTTCTTTACGCCAAGCTAAACGCTCATTAGCTCGCACTTTTGAGGTAATCGAAGAAATCAGCATAGAAGCACAAACCATAATAATGGTCGCTACAATGAGATAAGGGGACAACTCTCTAAAAGAAAATACAGGAGCGGCAACAAGATAAGCAAATACCATCGAAGAGATAATAGAGGAAAATAAACCATACCAATAACTAGTGGTAAAAGAAGCTACCAGTACAATATTTAAGAAATAGACGCAGGCGATGGTATAGGGAGGGGCATTGAAGTATAACATCACTTCCCCAATGAGAATAGCACTCACACCTAAGGCTACACTTAAACAAATTTGACGAAATACCTCATGTTGAGTCCAATGGCTGTTTTTCATGCCACTTCCTCCTTCCTATTATTTTATGTTTTCTTTATTTCACTATAACCCGCAATCTTAAAAGAATCCATGATCTTTTTTTTAAAAGTTTTAAATTAAGATGATATTTCCCTTAATTTATCGCCCCTACTCCAGTAAAGAGATAAATTTTTTCTAATAAAGTTCCTTTACACCTTAAAAGATCTAAATTAAGAAGAAGATAAAGCCTTTTTTATTTAGAAATATCTTTCTTTAAAAAAGAAGAATTTCGTGGTCAAAATATTGAAAAGAAGAAACTAATGATAAATGTTTCTTTATAAATTTGATTTTATTGTTATCTAAAATGTTTCATTTTTATTCTTTTTCATTTTTCGCTTTTTTTATTGCTTCCCTCTTATTGCTCTTAAGTTTTTTAGGCCGTTAAAAGCCATCTCAAAATCTCTTTTGAAAGATAAATCATTTTTTCCATCTTTAACCTATTTTAAGTCTTAAAATAAGAAGCCTTGAAAAAGAGTCTTCTCCTAAAAGCTTTCGAAAAAAAGCCGACAAGAATATCTTGTCAGCTTTATTGATTATTGTTTTTGACCTGTCATAACTACGCGTTTGTCTTCCCCTTTTCCATAGGAAATCGCATCGCGTAAATACGATTGGTAAGTATCAATCAATTGATTTAAATGATCCACTACATTTTTAGGAGCATCTTTTACATAATTTAAGGCGACATGAGCAGCTGCCGCTTCGCTTCCCGCCAAAATGGTCATCGCAATTATACGAGGAAAGCCTTTATATTCTTCTGTACAGAGGCTCTGGAATTCAGGGGTATCCACAATAGAATTGTACACTGGTTGGATATTTTTTGAATCCGTTAATACTTTCATCATATTGTCCCGATTATTAAGATAGGAAGCGGTTTGAGCATAACAATAGTCTAAAAGTTTTAAATAGGTCTGTTCATCGGCCATTCCTTGGGCGCGTTCACCAATGGCTTGGTGATTTTGTTTCATAATTTCATCGGTTAAATTGATAATTTCATCTAACACTTCAATCGTTAAGGCTTCATGAAGTTCTTCGCGAATGGTATCCATAATNATATTCCTCCTACGTCCTTATCATAGGGGGCAGGTTAAACTTTTAGGAATGGTTTGACCTGTCGATTTTCCCTTTTTATCCTCTCTTTAAAAATCTATCTTGAAATTCGACGGGTGGAGCGCTTTGGACTCACTGCTTTATTCTTGGAAAACAGTTGTTTTTTATCGCGTGTTAACAAAACAAGGGTTTCAATGTGTTTGGTATTAGGAAACATATCGACTAACTCCATTGTTTTGGTTNTATAGCCTAAACGACGAAATTGCAATAAATCCCTCACTTGAGTTCTAGGATCGCAGGAGATGTACNAGATTTTATCTGGGGATAACTTAGCTGCAGCTTCAATGAATTCTTTGGTGGTTCCTGCACGTGGGGGATCTAAAATAATTGCATCATAGTGGACGTGGTTTCGNGNTGNATCTTGCATGNAGCGCGTNNAATCCATTGNANTAAAGCGGGCGTTATNAATGTCATTTTGTNTAGCATTTAANCGCGNNATTTCCACCGCATCTTTGTTGATCTCTACTCCTGTTACTTGACGACAACTAGAAGCCAAGGTCAACCCAATCGTCCCTACCCCACAATACGTATCAAGAATTTTATCAGTAGGCTTTAAATTAAGAGCTTCTTTGGCCAATGTATAGAGGACTTCGCATTGATCATGATTGACTTGATAAAACGAAGAAGCACTAAAGGAGAAAGTGAGTCCACAGAGTTTATCGGTGATTAAACCATTTCCATATAAAATAATTGTTTCATCTTGTAGGACAATGGACGTATCGCGAGGATTGATGTTTTGAACAATGGTTTTAATTTGAGGAAATTTAGCTCGTAAGGCCTTCACCAAATTTTTGCGCGAGGGAAACATTTTGGAAGCCGTGACAAATACCACCATAACTTCGTCGGTATCTTTAGCGTATCGAATAAGGACGTGACGTAAAAGACCAGTACCCGTTTTGGGGGAATACAATTCAATTTTCATGGAGTCAACGAGTTTAGTAATCTCATCCAAAATTTCATTGACCAAGTTGGGTTGCATTTTGCAGCCTTTCGTATTGACGACACGGTGCGATTTAGGAGCGTATAAGCCGCTATACACTTTTTTGTTTTTATCTTTGGCAAAGCCATAAATCACTTTATTTCGATAGCCAAAGGCTGACTTAGCCATATGAGGAGGTAAAACCTTAATCTTGAGTTTCGCTTTGTTGACAAGATCTTGAACTTCTTGTTGTTTTTGTTCACCTTGTTTGGCGTAGGTTAAATGCGCTAATTCACATCCGCCACATAATTTTCCAACGGGACATTTCATATCAAATACATGCGGAGAAATCATTTCTCCTTCCTCCATTTCTATAAAAGGTTTGCACCAAAGGCAGCTTTTTTTAGAAAAATTGAAAAGATCCTTGAAGGATTGCTCTAAAAAAACGCTTTCAATACGATTTCTTTCAATTTTTCTTAACCTTGTATAGCCATTTTGACACACGAACTGCTTGGGAACAGGGAAAAGACTACGGAAATGAAGGACTCTAAGAATAAAGATCATCCCAAATTGAGAAGACAATTCTATAATAAAATACGGTGCCTAAGGTCTAATTATGAAAAAGAGACCATATTTGTGAGTTTAAAATGGTGCCCTTTGTTTCTTCATTTCGAAAAGGGCTTTTTAGAAAGGGGGATTCGGCTAGTCCTTTTTCGCAGGCCATAAAGGTCTATTTGCCGAACACAATTCATGACCGAATCAGATCAACCGGAGCCGCGACCAAAACCAACTGCGAAAAAAGACTTCAAGTCTTAGGAGGTTTTTTATGAATGACGCACCTACTACCAATCCGGCTCCAGTTTCTAATCAGCATCGCCCTGCCTATGAAAAAGAGATCTTGACGCTCATCGCTCAAAATCTCTCCCCCAAAGCGATGCAGGAAGCCTTAGAAGACTATCATGATAACGATATTGCGGAAGCCTCGATGCTTCTAGACCCCGATGCACGGGAAAAATTTTTTAAACTCCTCGATGACGATCGCCTCGCCGATGTTCTTCCCTACCTTGATGAAGAAGAACAAGCTCAATATCTCAATACTTTACAAATCAAAAAGTCGGTAGCCATTTTAGCCAAAATGGAACCTCAAGAAGTGGGGATCTTGTTAAAAGAACTCAGTCCCACTCGTCGAAGTGTCATCTTTGAATTGTTAGATGAGGACCAACGTAGCAAAATCACCCGAATTGCAGCTTATGGAGATGAAGCCATTGGATCCGAAATGGCTACCGATTTTATTGAAATCAAACGTGGCTCCTCCGTCAAAGAAGCCATGCGGGCGATGCGTGATCAGGCTCGGGCAAGCGATACAGATAACTTATCCATTCTCTATGTCGTCGATGAAAATGGCTTATATTATGGGGCCATTCGCATTCAAGATTTGTTTGCGGCCCGAGCGGATACCGATCTAGAAGATATCATTGAAATTAACTTTCCTATTGTATATGCCAGCGAGCGCGTCGATGATCTAGTAGATGATCTCAAAGATTACGATGAGGATTCTATACCCGTTTTAAACAATGAAAACGTCATTGAAGGAGTTATCACCAGGCAACACTTATTAGAAGTTTTGGATCAACGTTTTTCCGAAGACTATGTAAAACTAGCTGGGGTTTCAGCTGAAGAAGACTTAGAAGAAACCGTCTTTCAATCAATGGCTAAGCGAACTCCATGGTTGTTTTTATTGTTGGGTCTATCGTTGATTGTGTCGAGTACCATTTCTCTTTTTGAAAGTGTGGTCGCTAAACTCACCGTGGCTATTGTCTTTCAATCCTTGATTTTGGATATGTCAGGAAATGTGGGAACACAATCTTTAGCGGTCTCTATTCGCGTCTTAGCCGATCCAGATGTCACCGCTAAACAAAAGCGAACTCTCATTTTAAAAGAAACCCGAACTGGATTGGCCAATGGAGTCATTATTGGAGGAGGCTCTACGATTCTTCTCGGATTATTTATTCATTGGATTCAACATTATCCTTGGGATCAAGCCTATGCCATTTCCCTTTGTATTGGGGTAGCCATGATTATATCTATGATGATTTCCTCTTTTACGGGAACGATCATTCCTATTGGCTTTCAACACTTTCATATTGATCCAGCAGCTGCTTCTGGTCCTTTAATTACTACTCTTAATGACTTATNTGGTGCTATTACGTATTATTCAATGATTTGGATCTTCTTGATTCAAATGTTGCATCTTTAGAAAAGGAGCCCAACTATGGATANCCAAAAATTAACCAAGAAGCCCCTTTCTAAGGCCAATACTAAGNATTCAAAAGAGGCTCGTCCTACTAAATCTTCCTTANCGAAGAAAAACTCTAAAAAGACTAAGCCAACGAAAGAAAAGAAATCAAAAGAAGTTCAAGCGGCGACCAAGACAAAAGCCAATGGACCAAGAAATAAACCGATAAAACGCCCCGTAAAAGGAGCCCCGTCAAAGCGACCGAAGGAAACTGCTTCTTCATTAACCAAACGAAAAAATTTGGTCAATAGTCAAGCCTCTCAAATTGACAATTTAAATTCTTCCCAAGAAAAGGAAACTCAACCTTTGTTTCCACAAGAGATGGCTCCAAAAGAAGTCAACCAAACAAAAGCCTTAGCTGTGGTTCCCTTTACTGTACTTCCTATGGTGCCCAGTCTACCCAACGATTCGAAAAAAGAAAGCCTAAAAGCAATAACAGACGAAACGGATACCTCTTCAAATGAATTGAACTCAGATCCAACCCAAGAAAAGAGTTCCTCAAAAGAAAGCCATGAAGACGACCAAAAGTCGACTGACTCCAAGGGAAGTGATTTTTCTACCCTCTTTTTTCAAAATGATCCTCTAGACGAGAATCCTCAAGAGTCAAATGATCAAGACCATTTTCTTTTTTTGGAGGAAGCTAATGATCTTGATTTTCAAAAAAACGATTCCAACGCCTTCTTTTTAGAAAGTGATAACAAAAAAAAAGAGGAGAAAGACGACAAAGAAGTTGTTCCTCATTCTCGTCCACACTATGAGGATCGAATTCTTGAACTTATTCGAACAATCAATGCTCCTCTTTTATTGGGAGAGCAATTAGATGATTATCATGCCAATGACATCGCCGATGCCATCCATGAACTCAGCCCTCAAGAACGCGAAAAGCTCTATCGGATGTTGGATACCGAACGGTTAACGGAAATCCTAGAATACATGGATGAAGAAGACCAAGCGAAATATCTCAATGAGATGAATATTCGTAAAGTCATTGCGATCTTTAACCGAATGGAACCCGATAAAGCAGCCGATATTTTAAAGGAAATGAGTAAAGAAAAGAGCGATATCATCCTTC
>WFLX010126930.1_pt1 | contig 11292 bp, 5 predicted proteins | sample 4967041 | NCBI WGS metagenome assembly WFLX01 (sample SAMN12857096, study PRJNA449069) | gut metagenome | isolation source: stool from male and female vole | host: Microtus ochrogaster | place: USA:Florida | collected 2017 | reverse complement strand
AAATCTCAGGATCTACCACATCAGTTGCCCTACCGTCAGGCGTGAGATAATATGCCGCAATGCTCCCCTTTGGCAATATGTATTTCTCAGGCACAATCTTGGNGGTGGCTGCCGGATTAATCTGATATGCNTCCGACGCTGCCATAAGCACATTCAGCACCGACAACACATACGGGCTATGGGTAGTGATAGAAACCATCGAATANTTTGAGTCANACTTACTGTTAGCCTTTTTCACAGCCCCTACAACATGGCGCAGCAGCTTCGCCTGTGATTCCGGGAAAAGATTCTGCTCCAACTCCTCGATAAAGAAAACAGCCCCCTGATATGTCAGCAGATTCTTGGGTATCTTCACATCCAAGTACGCCTTGTCGGTATCTGTCGTGTCCTGAAACAAGGAACTTACTATCTCCATCAATTCACTTTTGCTCACATTCGCCTTAGTACCGACAGCTGCCGTGAGTGCATTCACCATCACTTCCAACGGCAATGCCGACTGCACTCCGCTTGACGCATAAAACGGTGAGAACTCCATTCTCTGATCAATAAGACGTATCTGTTCTCCCCTATTCTTATCATAAAAATANTCCATTTGTGGAGTCACAACCAATGGCAACGCATTGGAAGGGCTAAACGATTCTCTCACCTCATCCCATTCAAAGATAAAGTTAAAGAGAAGATCGAAATCCTTCGGTCTATACCACGACTCTATATCCTTAATGGCTGAAATAAGGTTGCGTTCTGAGGGTATAAAGCTCAATTTCACATTGTAAGGAGTTGCATCTACCACACGCTCTATCTTTGCGTCTGACTGTTCATCCCCTTTAAGTTCTATAGTGTAGGTGTCACCATAATAGCTTATTTCGCTCTCACTGCCAAAGAATTTAGGGTCAAACCTATAGAAATATATCAGCTCTTGAATGAATCTATGGTTATGGGTATACGTGTACTCAGCCGACTTACCGTTTCTCTGTTTGCCCGTGCTGAGCAACTTCTCTATCCAACGGCAATGGCTGAGAATTTTAAGCAGAGTACTTTTACCTGTACTCTGCTTTCCTATGAAAAGATTTATGGTCTTGAGTTCAATAACACCGGTATCAACTATCGGACCGATTGATTTCACTCGTATCGTTGACATAACTTTTTCGTATAATTTCACAAATTTCAGCATTCCGGTTCTCAGAAGGGGTAGCCGATGGCGAGGTGGAAGGCGAAGGCTTTGCGGAAGGGGATGTTGAAGTACGCCCCGCTACCTACACGCACTGCCTCCGGCTCNCCNTCACCCGATGCCGGGAAACCGATAGTGGTTCTCCCCGGGTTATGCAAACCGTAGCCGAGGTCACCACGTATCACCATCATGCCGATGTCTACNCGCAGACCCACACCCGTGCCCAAAGCAATGTCGCGGAAGAAGGTCTTAGCCTTCAGCAAACCACCCGGACGCAACTCGTCGCTCTTCAGCAGCCAAATATTACCTGCATCCACAAATACCGCGCCGTGAAGCACACTCACTATCGGGAAGCGGTATTCACTGTTCAATTCCAACTTGAAGGTACCCGTCTGGTCGAAGTAGCCGTCACGCAGACTCTTCGGCGCACGATAAGAACCCGGACCGATAGAGCGCACCGTAAANGCTCTGATTGAGTTGGCACCACCGATGTAGAACTGCTCCGAATAAGGCACCTGCGTAGAGTTGCCGTAAGCGTGTTCCGCACCGATAAGGATACGCGACACAAGCCAATTGTCGGTCTGGCGAATCAGTCGGCGACTATATACCAACTGCGCCTGTCCCTTCACAAACTGCGAGAAGGGGGTGCCGAAAAGCTTCTTCTCACCCTTCACGCCACACGCACGCCAAATCGCCCAGAAGATATTACCCGCCTCAGTCACGGTAGTGCTGAAATTGATACCGTTGATGCGCTCACGCTCAAAGAATTTATCGAGCGTATAGGTATACGACATCTGCGGTATGAACTGGCTCTGGAAACTGAGTGCCACAGCCGGGTTCTGCGCCATNACCGAGTCAAACTCATGAGTAGTGGAAATAAGCTTGTTATAAGTAAGNTTGAAGGGGGTAAACTGGTTTACACTATGTCGNGCAGCNCGCCATTCNTAAGTGATNCCCGTGTTAAACTGNGCNAGCTTGAAGAANCGCGGACGGTTAAGNACGCTACCGCCNAGCGANATAGTNGTCCAGTTNAGCTCACGGCTNGTGCGCTTGATAAACTTCGGAGCCAACATACGCGGGAAAGCCAAAGTAGCGTTCAAGCCAAACTCNTAGCTATTGAAGATACTTCCACGATTGCGCCCCGTCTGCCACTCATAGTCAGCATTCAACTGCAAGCTCAGACGCTCACCGCCACCGAACACATTGTTATGAGAAATACCCAATATNATACCGGGACCAAGGTAACTGTTTGATTTCGACGTTACATTTGCCTCAAACGAAGCCTCAATCGGACGGTCGAACTGCACAATGTTATATACGTCAAGCACAGCGTGTCCCTTCGCGGTATCCACCGGAATCGGCTGAATCTGGATATTGCTGAATATACCAAGACGCGAAAGACGTGTCTGGGTACGGTTCATATCGCGCACAGAGAAGATTTTCCCCGGTCGGAACGTGATACACGAAGGAATCAGATTCTTACGCAGACGCGCGGGACGCATCACAATCACCTCCCCCTTATCGGTATGCATCGTGTCAGGCACACCCGGATTNTTACGGCTATAGCGCAGCACCTCCGTCACAATCTTCCCCGTACGATACTGCTGCTTCGCCATGCTTGGCACATTGTTGGCAAGGGTCATCTTTATGGCTATCGCTCCCGGCGTGATGAGCGAATCGGCAAGAAATTCGATATACTCCGGACGGAAATAGTAATAGCCACGGTTGCGCAGCACATTGGCAATCCTGATACGCTCCGACGCCAACGAATCCACACAGAACACCTCCCCCTTCTGAAGATATGGACTGAGGCGAGCCACAGAATCTACAAACTCACACATCGGCTCCGGACGGTGCAGATAGATTATGGAGTCAATTCGGTAGGGATAGCCCAAGTTAAGCGTATAGTCGATAGAGGCAATCTTCTTGTTATGGCGGTCGGGCACCACATCGTAGTTTACAGTCGAACCAAACCAGCCGTTGTTGTCAAGAATCTGCTCCATGAGCTTCACACGCATATCGGGACGCACCTCCTGCATCAGCACCGGAGCCTTCACCANCTTNTCGTAGATCCACTTATTGACACCCTTCGCGGAATCGGGCCAGTTGTTGTAGGTCCACAGTCCCACAGGTATCTTTATGAACGGGGCAAAGATATAGTCATTGGCGTTACACGTGGCAGCATCACGCAGATTCTCCACCAACAATGGAGGCACCCGCTCACCATCAGGATGATTGACGGTAAACTTCCCTATGCCGGCATATCGCACTTCTCCTTCCGGAATGCGGCGCGTGGTGGAACAGGAGCCGAGCAATAGCACTGCCAACAGTGCGTACAATATGAATGTCTTATTTGATCGAATCATTTTTTTCAGCATTTACGGAATCTACAGACTTAATTCACAGAATCTACAGACTTAGCCTTATCGTCAGTCGCAACCTTAACAGAATCTAAAGAGGTACCCTTGTCATCAGTCACCGCTTTCGCGGAATCTACAGACTTTGTCTTATCATCCTTCACAACTTTTACGGAATCATTCGGATTAGCCGGCACAGGCGTTGCTCCGGGTGCCAACGGGCTTCCTATCGGATTTATCGGAGGATTAACCGGAGCACGGTTACGATGCTTACCCGGCAAGAAATTGAAGAGATTCCTGAGGGTTTCAAGACGACGTTTCATTACGAANCCTACACCGGTCTCGGTAATCTCACCCTCAAGTATCGACTCATAGCCGGTNTGGCGGAAGAGACGNGCATACATCGAAATATTGCTTGTCTGTCNCAGCACATACTCGAAGGATATNTCGGAGATAAGATTTTCAGAGAAGTTCTCGTCGGCAGANGCNTCNGTNGTGTANTTGCCACCTACAGAAATCTTGAANCGGTCGTCAAAGAGGGACTTCGACATCGTGTAGCTGTAGCTGGTGGCAGTGCCCGATTCGCCGTTTACCATCTTGTCATACTGGTCAACNCCCAAGCTGATGTCAACACCCTTCACATGGTTAGCCAAGAAGTTGTTNACCTGCGAAGCAAGCAAGCCGTAGAGCATTCCCTGNCCNTTCTGGAGGAGGTCGCTGCTNGCGGTCNTCACNCCNCCGGCTGAATACTGNCCNGTAAGCANGAGGTTGATNGCAGCCATACTGCGCTGGTCGGCACTCATCGACATAAGGTCGTTCTGCACGCTCATATCGTCATCCGTAGAGAGATCGAATAGCACTTTCGGAGCCGACAGAGTGTTGGTCACTGAAAGGTTTACGAGGAAGTTCACAAGGCGCGAGTTACCATTCTCCACAAGGTTGGTCTTCACCATATCCGTAGCGGAGACGTTGAGCGTAGGATTCATAATGTCGCCGTTCCAATGCACGTAGCTCGACGGATCCAACGTGAAGTCAGCCTTCACGGCACCCATAGCCAACCCGTAGCGCACGGTACCTTCCGTGAGGTTGAGCTGACCGTTGAGCTGCATATCCCCCATATAGTTCTGGAAATAGTTGAGCGTACCCTCCGGCTCCAGCTTCACACTGCCGCTGCCGGTCACAGCCGAGCCGGGAATATCAAATGCCACACGTGTACCCGGGTTAATCCTCACNCCTGCCATGATACGCATAGCCATCGTAGGAGCCACAGTGTCAACCTTCTCCACCGTCGTCGTGTCGTTGAAGTTGACNAACTTCACTACCCCTCCGGCATCCTGGAGCTGGTTAAGCTGTGCGGTGGTCTCCGACATCGAATAAGTCAAGTCGGTGGTATTAAGCACCTTCAGGTCAGCATTTATATTCATAGCCCGCATAGAGCCTGTCACGTTGGCATCCATGTCGATAAACAACTTACCGAAAATCTCGCTGCCTGAATTCTTATCNTTACCTATCAGCTGCACATTGCGTCCGTTAAGCCCAAGGTTAAAGAGTATGTTGGAGAACTTNCGNGCATCAACCGTGCCGTCAAGCTGNAGAGGATTGTTATTCGCACCCCAAACATCAAACTTATCGAAACGCACAACATTGTCAGCCACACTCACGGAGTCGTTGTTAAACTTCATGGTCGAGCCAATCATAGGGATGTATACCCCTACCGAATCGCAGTCAATGCGTCCGTTGAGCACCGGAGCAGTAAACGTACCCTTCATATTCATATTTCCGTTAAGGTAGCCCGACAGAGCAGCCACATCACGTCCTAAGAACGCATTTGCCACCTTAAGCGGGAAACGGGTGAGCTCCACATCGAATCGCTTCGTCTGCAACACTCCGGTAGAATCGGGAGCGAAACGCATCTTGGCATTCACGGCTGAATCACCNTCNACCACCAGCGTCGCCAAGGCTGCTGTCGTGCCGTCGTTGTTATGACCGGCACGGAGTCCGAGATCGAAGTCACCCACACGCTGACGGTCGTAAGTGAAATCCTTCACACCCACCGAGCCACCTCCATAGAACCAGCTTTGGGTATAACCCACCGTGAGGTCAGCATTCACAGAGGCAGTGAGTGGCGGAGCGAACACTGAAAGTTGCAGGAAGTCTTGCACGTGAATATTATCAAGCACTAAGTGAAGCTCATCATTGTTGTTTCTCCCCACTTGGGTCTGGAGAAGGATGCTACTCTCGTTACTGTGGGCTTGCAGGTCAGCCACGATACGGCGGCTGATTACATTCAGATCCACATGGTTGTCGGCATTAAACTGCCAGGGAAGATAGGCAATGGTAGCCTTGAGAGGTGTAAAGTGGACGGTCGCAACCGAATCCAAATAGGAAGCTGTCAAACCGAGACGGTAGCCCATCTTCCCCTTCTGGTTCTTCTGAGTTAGGGAGAGGAGCACACGGTTAGAGCCGACATAACCGTTGAGATTGACATCGGCAAACTCAGCTATCGGGTTGTTGGGACGGTTACCCATATGTATCTTATAGTCGAGCAGACTGCCACGCTGAGCAAGATTTAACGTGAGGGTATCAGCACGCATCGAGCCGTTAGACATGTTACGTACCCCGGCATCACCATTTATAATAGAATCATTTCTGATGGAGGCATAGATGGTGTCGGTCTGTAAACCCATCGTGTTGAGGATATTACCCACTGTTCCACGTCCGGAGGCATTGAAACCGAGCGTAAACGGCGGTAAAGCCCCTTGCAGATGCTCAAAGTCGATGAAACGGTTCTTAATCTGGCGGTTGAGCGTGTCGGTGGTGGTTGTGAATCCAGCCATCAATTGCTTCAGTCCCACAGGACTATCGAAACGCAGCGAAGTGAGGAGGGCATCTATCGTAGCGTTTACACTCACAGGACCAGAGCGGAACTTCGCATCAAGCGCACCCGGAATGTCGTAGACCTGATCAGCCACAGTCCATTTTATGTCGTGGAGGGAGAGGTCAACATCATAATTCCATTTTGCCGGACTTGCAGAACCTTTTATATCCACCTGACCTCTACCCTCATTCTTATCGGGAGTAATACCGAGCTGCTGGAGGTCAAGATGGGTAAGGTCGCCTGTCACGTTAAATGTATAGAGATCGGGGTCTACAGTGCCCGAACCTTGTATATTGAAGTCAGCCAAGGCATTGTTGGANGTTGCCTGNAGGGTATAAAGACCATTATGGAGCTGCACATCAGCCACAATATTACGGAGAGTCTGCTTATTATACACCAGCGATGCTATGTCAAGCTGTATATCGGTGCTTGCACGNGGACGCTCCGGATTGAATCCCGCACCCTTAGCACGGAGNGACGCAGTGACCGGGCCGACACCGACCGTCGGGGCAAAATGTGCCACATTAACNTGGTTGAGATTGACACGCGCATCGTAAGATTCAGCGGTCATACTCACACGACCGTCGGCTGCCACGTCACCCACAGAGGTAAGGAGCTTGAAATTGGCTCCATATGTTTCCTCCACAGCCGTAGCCGTACCTTTCAGCTGAAGACGAGGCATCTTGAAGCCGATATTTCCCAACACACCGTCTATCACAGCGGGATTGACCACCGAGCCGTCAAACTCAAGATTAGCACGAAGTTTCTTGAAATCCAAAGCGTTAGCAGCCCTACCTTTCGCTGCGAGTGAGAATACACCCGGTATGTCGGCAGCGAGTTGAGATATAGTCACGTCAGAGAGCTTTCCTTCAGCCATAATNTCCAAACCAAGAGGCGCACGCTGAGGGAGCTTACGAGTATACACGGCAAGATCAGGCATAAAAGCGTCAATATCGGGCATACCCACATTTCCTTGTATCTTTACATTCACTGGTGCTTCCGGCTGGAGAGCCATAAGTGCAAAGGGCAAACCGGCAGTGGCAGCGAGCGTAGAGTAAGGGGTAGCNATTGAGAGATCGCGCAAAGCAAGACCCGTAGAGTCGATACCCACAGTGCCGCTACCGCGAATTATTTCAAGACCGCTGCGCTCCTTAGCTGTAATAGANGCAATAGGAAGTTCAAGTGTAGAGGAAGCGTTATAGAAGTTATGGAGCAAGACATTTACACCCGTCACATCTATATACGAGGGGTCAAAACCGGGTAGCGGCTTGGCATCCTTAACACCGTAAAGAGCTTTGAAAGAGGAGAGTTCCACTGTATCACCCTTAATTATCATAGGGGGTGAGGCTACGGCTGTGGTGTCGGGAGCCGGAGCAGGATGAGAAGCTATGTATTCCGCAGTTGGAGTCAGATAAAGCGCGTTACCATCTGACGCACCGAGATAATCGGCAGTAATCTCGTTTTTCCCTAAATCGACGATACCATTGCGAATCTTAAGTGACTTTGCCACAAGGTTNAGCGTGTCGATAGTGGGGAGCATACTCATGCCGAAAGTGAAGTTCTCAAGCGTGAGNTCATTGGCNGCTATAAAGAAGGGTGTACTTGCCGTAGTGTCGGTCTTCGCCTGCTGCTTCCATACATCCATAAAGAGGGATACCTTACCATCTCTGAGCAGAGCCTTGTTGAGCACGATNCGCATATCGCGAATATCAGCCGACGACTGATCGTCTACCGTCAACAATCCCGCATTGAGCTTCAAAAGCATAGAGGAATCGGGCGAAAGCATACGNTAATAGCCGTCNATAAGGTCGAGCCNCTTAATCTGCACATCGAGNTTAAACAGAGGCATCAGTTTCACATCAGCAATCACCTCCTTGGCATTGACCATAGTGTCGCCCGTAGCTTCCACGATTGTCACCCCCTGAAGCGATACATCTACCGGCCACTTCAAACGGAACTTGTCGATAGAGATGTCCATACCGGTAGACTTATGCACTATATTGCAAGCGATGTTCTTGACAAACGTCTGCACCGGAGGCACATAAAGGAGAACGGGGATTAGAAGTATCAATATAATGAGGCACAGCAACACCCTTAGAGTGATGCGCAGCCATCTATGTTTTTTCTTCTTCTTTGGAGCCTCCTCCTTTGGAGATTCCTCAGCAGGGTTTTCCTCCGTCGGCACTTCTTGTGGCTCCGGAGTGGGGTTCTCCTTGGGAGCATTGTTCTGAGCGTCCTGAGTCTCAGGAGTTTGTTCGGAAGAAAGTTTATCGTTATCCTCTATCATAGTCAGGAGGTTTGAAATGTTGTTTTAATCGGTCCAGTGATGCTGGAAAACTAACCACAGAGCGGCGAAAACGAAAGAGCCAACTGTGTCTGCCACTATGTCAGCCACCTCGAATCCACGCCCTAATCCCATAGCCCACTGCAAGCACTCAATTATAATTCCCGCCAAAGCTGAAATTGCTGCTACTGTCCAGACATACCTTTTTGACAACGGTTGCCAAAAAGTAGCTTGCTCACCGGCTTTGGCTTGTTCCTCACCTATTGGTTTCCTATCGGATCCTGAAGATTTCCTTCCGGATGAAGAGTAATTTCTTCGACGTTGAGTGTCAAGGAGGATTACGAAGGTAAGTCCTCCGAACATCAAGGCGTGAACCACCTTATCGGCACCGGGAAAGAGCTTCGGAGTGTCGTCCGGCAGCGGTTGCGGCATAAGCGTGAGATATAGGATTGCCAAAGATACAACAATTGTCAGTATCCACGAAGGCCAACGCTGCAACGTGCGTTTTGTTTTCACAATATTTAACACAATCGATACCTATTTTGTTTCAAAGGTCAGGCTAAGAAGTCTGAGTTTCCTCTGCCCAAGAGTCTATGATACGACGCGAGAGGGAGGGTAGCGTCGGTAAGTCAGGAAGATTATCCCTACGGAAGAAACCACCCGCTGTAAGCTCGCCGTCAGCGAATTTCATCTCACCCCCTTTATATCGTGCCCTAAAGCCGAGCATAAGCTGATGAGGGAAGGGCCACGACTGGCTACCCACATACTGAATATCCTCTATATCAAGGTCTGTCTCCTCCTTCACTTCACGTTTCACACATTCCTCAAGGCACTCCCCTGTCTCCACGAATCCGGCAACGAGGGTCAGCACAGTCGGACGACTCAATGTACGGGCGTGTACGAGCAGTGCCTCCTCCTTTTCGGGATCGCCGTCGGGCGACGACTTGATTACAAGCACCACAATTGCGGGCCAAAGTGAGGGGAATACCTCACGTCCACAGTTCGGACACTTCTTACTTATCTCCGTTGCACGTTGCAACTTAGTGCCACAAGTGGAGCAGAAACGTGTCTCCTCGCTCCAGTTGAGCAACTCNGCACCCTTGGCGGCAGCAGCATAGTCAGCCTCCGGAAGAAGTGACCATGCTTCGCGAAGACCTACCTCAGCCACCGTNGATTGGNTTGAAGCACCNTCNGAGTGGGTTAAGGTTGTGGGNTTNNGGTTTATNGCATTTCCCACTTCTTGNTTCATGNNAACTGCTANGTAGTCNGGAAANCGAAAAACTTCCGNANCAGAGNATANGGAAGCAGAGCTATCCCAAGAGGGGNACAACTCAGCTACTATAGAACGGACACACTCGTCGGATTCGAGNGGGAGACGGTAAGTGCCGTCAGGGTGTGCCACAAGNAGCAACTTCGACTTTGAGAAGAGTATCAGTTTATTCATTTTTCTTTTCNGCTTAAAATCTTACTTAGCATTTCAGCAGGGGTAAGACCCGTGGCGGGATGCCGCCACGCGGGAGCCAATTCGGTAAGAGGCCGCAGGAAGAACTCACGCTGCGAAAGTCTTGGGTGCGGCACTGTCAACGTATCGGTATTAATCTCCAAATCGTCGATTGCCACGATGTCAATGTCGATAAGACGGTCGGCATACGAGCCGTCGGGATTACGGTGAGGCGTATCGGATATGCTCCGCTCTATAGCCTGCAAACGGCGTAATATCTCCTCCGGCTCAAGAAACGATGTGAACATCATCCCAAGGTTAAGAAAAGAATGGGTGGAGTCGAATCCCCAAGGATCCGATTCCACCACATGACTTATTTCAAACGGTCCGAACTCCTCCCCCACCGCTCGCATAGCGCGTGACAGGTTAAGCCTTCGGTCACCGAGATTACTCCCTATATTTATCAGAACAAATGCCATCAGACATCATATTTATCAGAAGGAATGGCATCAGACATCAGAGGGTCTTCTTTACCTCTACCTCTTCGTAGCCTTCGATAAGGTCACCTTCGCGAATATCGTTATAACCTGCTACAGAGAGACCGCAATCGTAGCCGGACACAACCTCCTTAACATCGTCTTTGAAACGCTTGAGAGATCCGAGGTCGCCGGTGTAGATTACGATACCATCGCGGATTACGCGCACCTTGTTGTTACGCTTGATCTTACCGTCACGCACAATGGCACCGGCAATTGTACCCACCTTCGAGATGTGATAAGTCTGGAGCACTTCGGCAGTACCTGTAATCTCCTCCTTGATTTCGGGAGCAAGCAGACCTTCCATAGCGTCCTTAACCTCCTCGATAGCCTTGTAGATGACGGAGTAAAGACGGATTTCTACACCCTCCTTCTCAGCCTCCTTACGCGCAGCACCCGAGGGACGCACCTGGAAACCGATGATGATAGCATCTGAAGCCGCAGCCAAGGTGACATCGCTCTCGGAGATAGCACCCACACCCTTGTGGAGCACGTTGACCTGAATCTCCGGAGTGGAGAGTTTGATAAGAGAGTCAGAGAGTGCCTCCACAGAACCGTCAACGTCACCTTTGACAACGAGGTTAAGCTCGTGGAAGTCGTTGAGGGCACGGCGGCGACCAAGTTCCTC